>Ga0163144_10001188_pt1 | contig 61532 bp, 49 predicted proteins | sample OliLak19BULKMAT1_FD_123175 | JGI IMG/M metagenome (GOLD analysis project Ga0163144, IMG submission 123175) | Freshwater microbial mat bacterial communities from Lake Vanda, McMurdo Dry Valleys, Antarctica - Oligotrophic Lake LV.19.BULKMAT1 | ecosystem: Environmental > Aquatic > Freshwater >...
GCCGTGTTCCTGGTGACGTCACGCACACGGCCATGGGGTCGGCGAGAGATGACGTGGCAAAATTGTGTTATAAATAATTCCCCACTCTCCCAACGTTGCCACCGCGGACCAGGGCCGGCGCAGTGTGTGAGAGAATATCTAATTTAACATATAGCAGTTGGCAATAACCTGGATCATATTCTGCAGAGCGCCGCGATAGTGGCACGTGCGACTTCACACGCGCGACCGTGCTGGACACCGCGCAGTCGCCAAACTTTTGCTCAAACCCACGCATCGCTCGCCCGCGCCGCCTCGCTCGCCCCATATGCGCAGCCGCAGCGGCGCCTTCACCGCGCGCCGCTGCTCGGGCGTGAGTGAGAACATGGCGCACACGCGCTCCTCGATCTGCGCAGCGCTCAGGCGCGGCTGCCAATCGCCTGTTCTGGCCCGGTGCTGGCAGTGTGCCAGCACGGTGTCCATGCGGAAGCTGCCAGGATCGTCGGGGCTGCACAGTGCGTAGCGCGACAGCAGCAGGGCGTCGTAGGGCGCAGCGGCGGCGGGTTCGCACGGTGGCGCTGGTCGCTTGACTGCGCCGAAGCTGCTCATTGGCAGCTGCGTGGGTCGCGGGGGCGGCGGTGGCGGCGGCTGTTCCGCGACGCTCAGCCAATCGCGCCGCAGCGGCAGTTTGACGCTGTACGCGAGCTGGTCGGCGAGCGAGAACACGGCGTGCACACGGCTCTTGATTTGATCTCGGTTCAGCGGGCTCTGCCAATGGTACTCCCGGGCCCGATTCACGCAGCGCGTAACCACCGAGTCCATGCTCACCGCACTGGCGTCGTTGGCGCCGCACGGCAGGTACTCAGCGCGCAGCAGGGCGTCGTAGGGCGCAGCGGCGTCGGGCGAGCACGGTGGCGCGGGTGGTTTGGCGGTGGCGCGAAGGCTCAGTGGGGGTTCGTGCTGGGGTGGCGGCGGCGGGAGCGGTGTTATGGGTGGTGGCGGTGACAGAGTCGCGTCCTTGGCCACGCACGGCGGTGGCGGCGCGGGAGGCAGCGGCGGCTCCTCCACGACATCTTGCGCGCCGTCCTCGCTGCCCTCGCTCGAAGACGCGATCTTGCGCTTCCGTCGCGGCACCTTGTCGTGAACGCCGCGCTCGTGTTGATTGCGCAGCGACTCAGTAACGAAGGCTCGCGTGCACGGCTTGCCATCGGGCCCGTGTCCGCGGCACACGTGCGCGCGCACTCCCGCGTGCCACTGCGCGTGCTCTGCGAGGCCAGATGCAGAGGGGAATGACTTGGTGCAGTCGGGGCAGTGCAGCTTCTTGTCGGCCGGCTTGCGGTGCCGGTTCAGGCTCGACATCGTGGCAAACGTGTGGCCGTTGGGTCCGCACGAGGCGCACGTGCACAGGAGAGAGAGCGGTTCGCTGGCGCCTCCTGCGGTGGCGCCTCCGCGGGTGGAGCCTCCGCAGGCGGCGGCGCCGCCTGTGGGGGCTGCGGCGGCTCCAGCGGCGGCGACGGAGATGGCGGCGGCAGCGCTGGTTCCGCGCCAGTTGCGCCTGACTCGTCGTGCCGCGCTTCAATCACCCTCCCGTAGGCGGAGAGGACGTCAAGCACGCCGTCCGCGCGCGCGGCGTGCGCGAGGCGCTGCCACGCGGCCAATTCCTCCGCGGTCACGCTGTCGCGCGGAACGTGTACCAGGATGAGAGCGAGCGCGCGCGCGTCGTGGCTCTCGATGAGCAGGGGCACCACGGCGCGCGGCACGGCGAGGTGTGTGGCGGTGGACATGATTGCGTTTTCGCTTCCATCATGGGACCGGCGCAGTCGTGTTACGATGGGCGAGATGGTGCGCTGGGGTGTTTGTATGCGCCGACCATGGCGGACTTTGTCAAGCGGCAGTGTGAACCACTGCGCCGACAGCAGCGGGACTTGGCGCGGAGGCTGAAAGAGAGCGAGACGGACATGAAACGGTTGAGGAAAGAGGTGGAATACCACGCCACGAGCGGCGACGCGTACGTGGCGCGTTGTAAGGCAGAACAGCTCGTGCATGCACGGCGCGACTTCAAGCGGCTGGGCGAGGACTTGAGGCACGTGGTGCACTTTTTGGCGCTCTACCGGGGCCAAGGCAGCGCCGTGGCGCTGGATCGCGGCCTCGTGGGGATCACGCGCCTCATGGAGGTGCGCTCGCGCACACTGAGCCCAGAGGTGTACCAGACGCTGGTGCAGTCGTACGGCGCCATGGAGAAGTCGCTGACTAGACAGGGCCCGGCGATTGCCTTCTACGACGACCGCCCCGCTGAAGCGGCACTCGATGCGCGGACCGAGGCCACGGGTCTGGAAGACGATGTCAGGGCTGTTTTTGCTGAACTGCACTTGGAGTCCCTGCTGCCGCCGCCGCAATCCGAGCCGCGCGCGGCGCCGATGCCGCCAGTGTCCGCGGTGCCCTCGCTGGCTATGAGCAAGGATGGGAATGCGTCGCCTCCCTCGCCGCCGCCGTCGCCGCCACCGCAACCACAGGTGTCTCCGCCGCCTTCGTCTTCATCAGAGTCTATTTCGGATCAGTTGGACCGTCGCCTTGCCGCGCTGCGGAAGTGAAGCATCCATGCGACGCGTTTGAGAACGGAAATCGCAACATGGCAGACTCCAACACACGCCGCGTCGTCCAGCTGGTCACGCGCGCGGCTGAACTGGACGTGAAGCACGACTACGCTGGCGCGCTGCGCTGTTACACGGATGCGCTGGAACATATTGTTGCGGATGCGCGGCGCGAGCGGAATCCCAAGATTCGCGCGACCCTTGAGGCCAAGGCCGAGGAGTACATGGCGCGCGCGGAGAAGCTCAAAACGTTCCTCTCCCAACCCCCGCCAGGAACCACGGAGCCCGCCTCGCACCCCGCAATTGTGCGGGAGAAGCCCAACGTGTCCTGGGACGACGTGGCGGGCTTGTACGCGGCCAAGGAGGCCCTGAACGAGGCAGTAATACTGCCGGCGAGGTTCCCAAAGCTCTTCACGGGCGCGCGCAAGCCCTGGAACGCTATACTGCTGTACGGGCCTCCAGGGACGGGCAAATCGTACCTCGCGAAGGCGGTGGCCACGGAATCCGCAGCCACGTTCTTCTCGGTCTCCAGCGCGGACCTCATGTGCAAGTGGGTCGGCGAATCGGAGCGCCTCGTGCGCGCCCTGTTCGACGCGGCTCGCGCCTCGCGGCCCGCGGTGGTGTTCGTGGACGAGCTCGATTCACTGTGCGCCACGCGCAGCGAGCAGGGCTCGGAGTCGAGTCTCCGCGTGACGACCGAGTTCCTGGTGCAGATGAATGGGGTGGGCAAGGATGTGGAGGGTGTGCTTGTGCTGGCGGCGACAAACCGACCTTGGTCACTGGACGCCGCCGTGCGGCGCCGCTTTGACAAGCGGATCTACATCCCGCTCCCCGATGCCGCGGGCCGCACGCGCGTGTTTCAGCTGCATCTCGATGCGGTGCCACACAGCCTCACAGTCGAAGATTTCCGCCAGCTTGGCCTCACCACCGAGGGCTACTCGGGCAGCGACATTGCGCTCGTCGCGCGAGACGCCATCATGCAACCCGTGCGGGCCTTGCAGCATGCGACGCACTTCAAGCGCGTGGGTCAGCCACCCCTCTTGACGCCGTGCTCACCGGGTGACAAGGGCGCGCTTGAAATGGCATGGAGTGACGTTTGCGAGGACCAATTAGCGGAGGCGCGTGTCTCGTACACGGATGTGACGCGGTCGCTGAGACTAGCGCGGCCCTCGGTGGCCGCGGCCGATGTCGCACAGTACGCGCAGTTCACCGAGGAGTTTGGCCAGTACGGTTGAGAGGGCGCCGAACCACGCGCCATGCAGCGAGAACGGCGCATAGCACCACGACCCACAAAGTGCAACCCATGGCACTGGCCGCCTCTGCGACGGCGCGGGACGCGACAGTGTACTCTGGTTCCATGGGCGAAATCAGTTTCGTCCCACCTCACGACTGCTTGTTCACCAGGCCAACGTCCTGTGCGTTCAGCTCGAGCAGCTGCGCGTGGCTGTAGTTGCGCAGGTACAGGTAGGTGGAGCCAATGGAGAGGAGGAGTGTGGCCACGAGCGCGGGAACCGAGGTGCCGTACGCGAGCGCCAGGCCCACGTGCGTGTAGCACTTGATGGGCTTGGCGCGCAGCAGCGTGAGCGCAAACAGGTGCAGCGTGGCCAGGGCCGCCTCGCCGCACGCGTAGGCGTAGCGCTCGCCGCGGCCCGCAATGGGCGAGGCCAGCGCGTTGGCGAAGCGCCGCGCGCCGCACGCGGCGAGGAGGAGCGCCCAGTACACGGCAAAGGTGTTTAGGTGCACGTGCTCGCACTCGCCGTCGCTAATGGCCAGCGACACGACGAGGAGGTGAAGCATGAGCTCGGGCACGGGCGCGTGGCGGCGCGTCATGTGGAGCACGGCGGCGGCTAGCGAGGCCACGTGAGAGGCCTCGCCCTTGACGGCGGCAGACACGCTGTGCACGGTACTGGAGGTGAGCTCGGCGTCGTCCGAGACCTGGCGCGCGAGCGCGCGCGTGATGCGGCCGCGGTCCAGCGAGCGCGCCGCGTTGAAGTAGTAGGCAAAGGGCACCGCAAAGCACGCGACGAGGAGAACGGGGCCCACGGTGTAGGCAAGGGTGTCACCGGCGGCGCCGAGGAATTTTACCGGTTTGGCGCGCAGCAGCGACACGGCCACAAAGTAGCCGAGCGCGTTGAGCGCGTCGCGCAGTGCGGAGCCCACGCTGCGCGTGGACACGTAGGTGGGCAGATAGACAAAGAACGCGGCAAAGATGGCCAGCACGGGCCAGTAGCCAAAGAAACCGCCCAGATCGGCAGCGTCGGGAGAGTCGTTGCCAATGGCCAGCGTAACCACGCACAGGTGCACGTCGACGGCAAAGAGCGGGAAGGTGCGCAGCGCGTGCTCGGCGGCGAAGCGCGCGGCGGTGAACATATTAAATGCGAGAAGCGATTAACAGCGAAACGCGTTTCAGGCGGGGTTGCGCGCCAACAAAACGTGTGTGCACTGTACGTGGTTGTGCACGTGCTGGACGCAGCGGGAAACATGTGCGTGAAGAATTTCCATTTTTCCAAGGGCATGGGGCGATAAACCGGGACATTCCGTTTCATTAGCCGATGCTGTTGTTGTTCAGGCTACTGAAGTAGGCGAGCGGCCACTCGGTGAGTGGCCCCGCGGGATAGGCGAAGCCCACGCCGCCAAAGGGCAGCGTGGAGCCGGGCAGCGCAATTTGCCACACGCCGCGGCCGTGCGTGGCGGCCAGCATGGAGGCGCCGCTGGGGTAGATGTAGAGGAAGACGGCCGGGCACGAGATTGGCAGCTGCGTGCCAAACAGGCGCCACGACACGCCGTTGTCTTGGGTCCAGAACACGCCGTTGAGTGTGGCCGCGTACAGCGTGTGCGGGCGCACCGGGTCGGCGACCAGGTGGAATACCGCGCAGCCCACGGGCGCAGTGCTCGCGCCGAAGACGCTGAAGTTGCACAGACCCGCGGCGCGGTCCACCCAGGTGCGGCCAAAGTTGAAGGACGCCTTCACGGCGTTGGTGCCGGGCGCGTTAAAGGGGTTGTAGTTGCCCGCGAACACCACGCCCTCGCGGGATACCACCAGCGAGGAGAACATGTCGCGCGACGTGAGTGCCGGCACGGTGCCCTGGTGCGTCCACGTCGAGGCGAGCGCGGTTGCGTTGGCCACCACGCCGTCTCTGCGGCAGCTGGGCGCGCGTGCAAAGAGCTGCCCCACATGGTCGAGCACGAACTCAAGCGGATCCGAGTCGCTGCACCGGGACGCGTCGGCGCCGCGCCAGAGGGCAAAGTTGTGCGGCGGAAAGCGCGTGTGGGTCTTCCAGTACTGGAATTTCGACTGCGCACTTTGCGCCACTGACAGCCGCGAAATGCCTATGCCGCGGTCCTCGATGTCCGCCAGCATAGGGTTCAGCCCGCTGCCGGGGTTGTCCGCGGACAGCGTGTCAACGCGCAGCCGGCGCACGGCGGCATAGTCCCACAAGTACACCAGTGTGCCACTTGGATCTTGCTGGGGCGTGGGCGTGAGAAAGGTCCGCACTTCGGCGACCAAAAAGCCGGGATTTTGTCTGTCCGCCGCGCTCAGCGACAGTATGATCTGTGGCAGACTGGCGAAGAGGGAGGTGGTATTGCGGCGACCGTAGATGCTCGGATTGCCGCGAATCGCCAGTATGCCGTGCTCGGGTACCGCCTGCGATAACCATATAGTGCGGCCGTCGCCAAACGAGAGTTCGGAGAAAAACCCCGTTTCCGCATTCAGGGCTAGCAGGCCATTGTCCTGGGTAGCCACCGCCACGATGCGTGTCGTGTTTTCGCGCATCGGCGAGGAGGTGACCTCGTACACGTCGAGCGTGTTCAAGTTCAGGTTCGCCTGCGTGTGGGCATTGTTGTTGTTGCTGCCCAGGAACTTGATGTACACGCCAGCGTCCGTGCAGCCGGCGATGCCACGCGTGCCGTTGGCCCAGGGAATCAGGCCCACGAAGTGGTTGTCCACGTGCACGGTTCTTACCGTGCCGAACCACTCCTCGGTGCTCCACACGGCGCCACGCGCCACCGAGGTGCACGGGACCCCCATGCCTACTCCGCTGACGCAGAAGATGTACCGCGCGCCCGCCGTGTCCGCGTCCTCGTACGCGTACATGACATCGTCATACCCCAACTGACCTTGTATGACGCCGCCCACCGTGGTGGCCGCAGTGTATCCCGACACCGCGGGCGTGGTCATGAGGGAATCGCGCCACGCGCTTTGCGTGACACCGCCCACGGCGCTTGTCACGTTCAAGCGCCATATGGCAAGCGCGCCACGGCCCGTCCGCGGGCGATGCTTGTGCACAATGCTGCCGAGGAATAACTGATTGATGTTCTCGGCAAAGACCCCGGGGTTCGTGGGTCGTCCCGAGGAGGGCATATAGAGATTGGCGAGAACGGAACTAAGCATCGGACCATCTAACATGTACAGTTGCTCCTGCCAGTACATCACTCGCGCGACCGCCACGCGGCTGAGGCGGTAGAAGTCAACAAACGAGGTGCCCGTGCGCAGGCGCTCGTTCATTGGCGTCGAGCTGAGGAACTGCTCCACGCGCACGTGCACCGCGCCCGCGACCTCCGCGTCGGCCACGATCTCAATGACGCGGCCGCGGAACACGGGTGCGCTGGTGCTGGTGAGCCGCGTCATCACCATGTCGCCTATGCGAGGCACAAAGCCGGTGGCGTTGCTGCCGTCCACCACGAGCGGGATCATCTGGCCGTAGTTGTTGTCGCGCAGCAGCGTCAGCGTGCGGCGGCGAATGTCCGAGTGCAAGGGGCTCGCGTCGCCCTCTAGCGTGCTCACCGGGGCCCATGTAGCGCCCAGGTCGTCTGACTGCACCACCTGCGACCACTCGGCGAGCATGTTGGAGGGGCGATCGGGCCGGTAAGCGCCAGACGTCGTGTAGGGATAGCGGGTGTACGCGACGGCGGCCCACACGGTAATGACGCCGGCGCTCGTGTTGCGATACGTGAATGAGCGCACATAGGGCACCGGCTTGACGCGCGCATCGTCGACGCCCGTCTCATCCGCATCCCCCAAGTACCCATTGGGACCGGAGGGATTCACGGTGCCGCTGATGTCCAGGCCCGTGTTGGCGTAGGCCCACGTGGCGCCTGAATCCGTGGAGCGCAGCACGCCCCAGTACGAGGCCAGCAGCACCACGTCGGCCTCTGGCGCATTCGGCGTGGGCAAAACAAGCGTGTCCTTGTGCGCCGTCATGAACACGCTAGGCAGTGAAGAAGAAGTGCTCAACCCCGAGCCCCAATACGGAGACACGGGCGGTGAGATGCCGTCGGCGTTTGGCGGCGACCACGCGGCCGCGTCCAGGTCGTAGCGGAAGATTGGAGCGCGCGCCGATAAGCTTGTCGGGGCTGACGTTTCGTACAGGTACTTGGATCGCGGCTGCTGCGACGCGTTGCCCGCCGTGTAGTGCAGCCCAGTGTCAATGAGGCCGCCGGCCATAATCCCGCCCAGGCTCAGCATCTTGTCGTCCGTGAGTGCGCGCCACTGCACGGCGCGCGACGCGTTCATCTGGTCTGACCAATTGTCCGTTTGCCACACGCCGCCCTTGGTCGACACGAACACCGTGTCACGCGACGTGTTGGGATGATGCAGCACGGACCAGCACAGCGCCGAGAGCGTCGTCGTTTGGGGGAGATCGATCCTGATGAACTGCCGCCCGAGCGACGACCACGAGTCGGTAAAAGCCTCGGTGGCAGGCAGCGCGTCGGCCGCGGTGGGCTCGGGCGCCGTGCACGCGGCCGCGCACGCGTCCACGTTGTCCACCACGCCGACGTAGTGCTCGGCGTGGCACGTGTCGTTGCGCATCCCAAAGCACACGGGCTCCGCGCTGCCGTAGGGAATGTAGCAGGTGAAGTCGGTGCACACCTGGTCCGCCTCCAGCTCGTCGCACGCCTCAACGCGCTGCGCCTCGCTGCACGGCTGCGTGCACTGCTCGCACGTCTCGTTGCGCGTCTCGTAGCACGCGGGCGTGTGGGCGCCCGCGTCGTTCACCTTCACCTCGAAGCACGTAAACACGCTGCACGGGCGCGCCGCGCGTAGCGCGTTGCACGTGGCCACGTCGACCTCGAACTTGCACAGCTTGGGTGTGCCAAAGCCGAGAGCCTCGACCGCGGTGGCCACCGCGTCGACGATTCGCGCCACGAGCGCGTCTTCGGCGCTGCTGGACAGCTCCACGGAGGAGCTCGAGCTGTCGCTGGAGCTCGAGGACGAGTCCGAGGACGAGGAGCTCGAACGGGCATGCAGCACCACAGCGGACGCCTGCGCGTGCGCGAGCGCGGTCGCCGTCTGGCCGCGGAGGAGCTGGAGCGAGGACAGCGCGCTGGCGAGGCCCGTGCTGCTGGAGGCGGCGAGGGCCTGAATGGCGGCCTGGACGTCGCCCAGCGTGCCCTGGATCTCGTGGTGGTGGTCGTTGGGCGGCTCGTGGTGGTCGCGCACGTGGTGCACGGAGGCCGAGGTGTCCACGGCGTAGGCGAGGTTGATGCCCGCGAGCACGGCCACCGCGGCGGCCACCACTAGCGTGGCAATGACGAGGCCGCGGTTGTCTTTCTTGTCAATGTAGGCCCGGTCGCCTTCGTCGAGGTTTTTGGATGGGAGCAGGGTCGGGCGCGCGCGCGGGGCGGTGCTGCCGCCCGAGGCAGTCGGCCAGCCGGACATTTGGACTTGCACGGCGGTCGCAGTTGACGGCGCGCGCCTCGTGGCGCTTTATACGCTGTGCGCGCGGCGAGCGATGCGGCGGTTGCGGCGGGGAGGGGGCACGCATGTCGCCATGCCGCCTGCGTGATATAAAGAGCAGTGGGGCGTTCCTCGAAGACGCCGCCATGCTGCTCGTCGCCGTTTTTGTGGCGACGTCCGCGGCGCTCACACCCACGGTGGTGCGCTTCGCCGTGCCGCTGACTCAGTTGGTGGTGAACGAGGTCCGCGGCGTTGTCGGGTACGAGCCGCGTGACTACGTGGTGCCCGACTCGCTGTTGCTCTTTTTGGACGAGGGGCGCGCCGCGGCGCTGTATGACCACTTTGGCTCGCGCGTGGCCGCGGTGCAGGGCCTCTTGGTGTCAGACCTCAGCGCATCGGTGGATGTTGCGAGTCTAGCGCAAGTCGCGGACGCGTACGCGCGCGTGTACACGAATGGTACCATGGTACCGCCGAGGAGTCTTGCGGCCGATACAGGCATCCGCGTCCTCTTCCACGACGCGGCGGCGCTCGTGTTGTACAGTAATGCCAGCGACATGGCCTGGCACGAGTTGCACGAGCACGTGGAACGCGCAATGGAGGAGGTTTCGCCCAATTCGCACTGCAGCCCCGTCGATGCGCGCACTGTTGACATCTCGCCCGTGGCCGCGGACCTCTATGCTAGCGTTGCCGCCGCCGCAGCCGCCGTGGCGGGCGTTATCCGCGTGGAACCACTGCTGCCCGCGCGTTCGACCAACGTGTGGGGCTCCCGGACCGCGCAGCGTTCGCGGCGCGGCTCCTCGTTCGGTGCCCCACTCCAGGTCAACAGCTACAGCGCAACGCTGTCCGCGTGTGGGGGATCCGGGGGCGCCGCGTGCACGCCGTTCTGGCACGCGGGCCTCCGTGGTGAGAATCAGCTGCTGGCGGTGTCAGACACGGGTGTGACGACGTCCTCGTGTTTGATGCGAGGCCTTGGCCACGCGGTGCCGCTGCAAAGCTCGCGCTCGTGCTCGGCGGGCCTGGTGGCCGACACGGGCCACACGGTGTTTCGCCAGTATTGGATCGGCACCGCGGGCGACGCGCTCGACTCCGATGGCCACGCCACACATGTGTGTGGCACCGCCGTGGGCCGCGCGCCCGACGTGGCTGGCGTGGCTGACTTTGCTGGCTTGGCTCCAGCGGCGCGCCTCATCTTCATTGACACCCACGTGTCGGGCTCCTCCCTCGTCATACCCTCACCCTACGACACCTGTCTCCTGCAACACGCGTACGACGCGGGCGCGCGCGTGCACTCGGGTTCGTGGGGCGTGGCCAACTTCTTCTACAGCGACGGCGACCGTCGCTTCGACTCCTTCCTGTGGTTGCATCGCGACTTTGTCGCCGTTCAGGCCGCGGGTAATAGTGGCAACAGCCGCGGCGCCGCTTCAATCTTGAGTCCAGCGCTGGGCAAGAACGTGATTGCCGTGGGCGCGGCCATGTCGGGCGCGGGCGCTTACCGCATGGCGGGGCTGACACCCTACTCCGAGGACGCGTTCGCCGATGACTGGGTGGCCGACTTTTCCTCGCGCGGTGGCGGCTCGGCGGTGAGCTGGCTCAAGCCTGACGCGCTTGCGTCGGGTGGGTTTTATGTGTGGAGCGGTGACAACACCGTGTGCGCGGCTGGCGGAGGGATATCCAACCTGGTCGGCATGGCGGGCACAAGCATGGCCACGCCGAGCGTAGCCGCCACGGTCATCCTCATGCGGCAGTACTTCGCCGAGGGCTTCTACCCACACGGCGCGCGCACTTCGGGCCCCGCTGTCAACCCCATGGCGTCGCTTGTGCGTGCCTTGCTGGCTGCGGGTGGTGGTCTCATGAGGGGTGTTTTCCCACAGCAGCCGAGCACAAACTACGCCACCGCCTCGTACGCCCCGTACAACTTTGCCGCCGCTGCGGGGCGGGGCCGTGTCGACCTCGGCGCAACGTTGCCTCTGTCGGCTGCGTTTGGCGGCGGCGCGGCTGGCACAGAACCCACCGCGCGGCGCAAGGTTGGCCTGTTGGTGTTGTCGAACGAGAACGGCGGCGCCCTTGTCGCCGGCGCCGCACCGCACACCTACTGTGTGCGGGTCGCGGTGCCCGATGAGGCGTCGGGCATTGTGGTCGACGACGCGCTGCGGCTGCGCGTGGTGTTGTCCTGGACGGACTATCCCACCGCTGCGGGCAGCGCGGCTGCTCTCGTGAACGATCTCGATGCACAGGTTGTGGTGAGGGGTGCCGGTGGGACCATTGTGGCCACGCTGTTGCACCCCAACGGCCTGTCCACACGCGACGGCCGCTCCACGATGGAGCTGTTCAATGTGCCTGTATCAGCGTTGAGGTCCGCGAGCGGTACTGACATCACACTGGACATCACAGTGAGCGCGGCCGCTATTGGGTTCGTGTCTCAGGACTACTCGCTCGCTGTTGTTGCGTACGCTGCGTATGCGAGCTTCGCGGCCCCCGCGAACCCGGTCATCCCGATTGCGTTGTGCGGTGCTGCGACAACGACGACGTCGGCAACACCGACCGCTGTGCCGCCCACGAGTGCACCGGTCACGCCGCAGCCCACTCCAACACACGTGCCAACCCCGACACCTGTCACTGAGCCGCCAGCGACACCGGAGCCTGTGTCTCCAACACCGGATCCCACACCGGCCCCGCCGACGAACCACCCAACGCATCGGCCAACCCCGAGGCCCCCGACGCCGCGACCCCCGACGCCAAGGCCTCCTACGGCTAGACCGCCGACGCCGAGACCGCCCACACCGAAGCCCGCCACGCCGAAACCGTCAACACCGAAACCCCCAACGCCGAGGCCGCCAACGCCCAAACCAGCAACGCCAAAGCCCGCGCCAACAGCGCGACCACCCACACCGAAGCCCACGGCGCGGCCTCCCACGCCAAGGCCGCCCACCCCGGCGCCCAAGCCTGCCCCAACGCCGAAACCGCCAGCGCCGCCGCCGCCCTTGACGCCGGCCGTTGTTGTGCCGTCAACAACGGCGGCGCCGCACACACCGCATCCGACTTCTCACCACCATCACCATCATCATTCGCCGAGTTCGGGATCGGCGCGCTCCGCGAACGTCGCAACATCGACGCTTGTCGTGGCGTCGTACCTGTTGCTGAGACACGCCGAGTAAACTCGAACACTAGTCGAGCTTTACATCGGCCAGTGTCCGCAACATATCGTGGCACGCTAGCGCTGCGGCCTCCGCGCGCTCCACGCGGTCCCTCAAGTCCTCGATTTCAAGCTCGGCGCACTTCCACGGAACCCACACGTCTGGCGCGGACAACAGTCGGTGCGTTTCCAGCACCGCGTACACTCGCGGCTCGCAAGTTGCCAGTTTCGACGCAGCGAAGACCGTAGGTATGGCCGTGTACACTACACCCCGGCACGCGTCACTCGGCAAGGCGCACGACAGGCCACACAGAAAGTTATTTCCGTCGACGAGCAGAGGCAACACGTCCACGCCGGACTCGGTGAGAAGACGCGTGATGTCGCGGACGAGATCCGAGACTTGCGACCCGACATTCAAGTGGCAGAAGCTGTCCTTTGAATGCCGCCGCACAGTTGCTGGTGCGCAGCGCGTGCCGAGACTCAGCGGTAGGTATCCGCCGGCGAATGGCACCCCCTCCGATAGCAGCTCCGCGTGTTCACCTGTCACGCTCAGCGAGAGCCGCCGGCCGCTCCACATGCTGAGAATCGGGTTTGCGAAGATGGAACTCCCAGACGTTGGATGAGCGATTCATCTTGGGCCGGCGACGGTGCTCGACAACGTCGAACGGTAGGCAGCGCAGTATGTCGAGGTGATCTTGCGCTGTCTCCAAGCTCCACGCGCCTGCGTGGAAGGCCCGGAGGAACATGGTGATAAAAACATGACCGCCCGGTTGCACCGCTCTGTGCACGCGCTGTAAGAGCGGAAGAAAGTGGGACGGGCGTATGTACGGCATCACGTCGTTGATCACCACGAGGCTTGCGGCAGGCATCACATCGAGTTGCGTGATGTCGCGGTCCACGATGACGACATCGTCAACGCCTTGCATCTTGTCGCGCAGCGCGCGCAAACTCTGCTCGCCCTTCTCGACGCGCGTCACACGCCAGCCGCGCTTCACCAGGTAGCTCGCGGTGACGCCGATGCCGCAACCGAGGTCCAGCGCGTGCCGCGCCACGTGCGTGCCGTCCGCCGCGCCGAAGGTCAACCCCCTGATGCGGTCGTGCAGCAGGGGGAACACGCGCGCCTCGACTATCTCCTTCGCAGCCAGCGCCTCGTCCCACACGCTTTGTATGCGGGCGAACCCCAGGCATGCCTCTTTGTGTGTGGGTAACGCGCGGCGCTGGCACTGCTTGCCACAGTACGCCGCGATCATGCAGCGAGCGCACAGCACGTCACACGCGCGCTGACACACAACACAGCGATACGAAGCGGCCGGCGGCGCGTCAGCCATTGGAGTTTGGGTATGCACAGTGGTGGACAACGATTTGCGTGTTCACTGCCGAATGCCGTTGTTGTGCCTTTGACGACGGCGGCGCCGCACACACCGCAGCCGACTTCTCGCCACCACCACCATCACCATGCACCGGGTTCGGGCAGTCCGCGCGTTGATAACGTTGCCTCGGCGACGCTCGCTGCGGTGCTGTTTCTTTTGGCTACTGTGTGTCGAGTAAAGTTGAACTGCGTGGACGCCGGCCACTCGGCCATTCACTGCCGGGTCGTGTCGTTGCTTCGCAACAACGACAACTCGGTTTCAACGCGCACGCGATGAGGCACGGCGCTCCACACTAACGCACGCAACCGCCGCACGCCCGCACTCTAACGGCTCGTCGCGCGCAGTCAAGCGGTGCGCGCGCACGACGTGCGTGCTGGCTTGCGCGCGCTTGCGCGCGCCAAGCCCGGACTCGCCGCGCACTGCGACAGCATGTGCCGCGTGCTCGACAACGTCCTTGTTGACTGCGTCACGCTCCACTCGCGCGACAGCGGCGTGCAGCGCGTGTTGACGATGCTCGCCGACCCCCGGGCGTGCGTGCTGGTGGCAGAGGCGGACCTGACGCACTGCCTTGGCGCGGCGATTCACTACGAGGCCGAGGGGCGCTTTTCACTGTCACAACAGGGACAAGGACAGGAGTGTCGTCATCAGTAATGCATCACTCGCCATAGCGCGTCCTCAACGCGCCATGCTCCGAGCTCCCAAACACACTGGCTGCACGCCGCCGTGCCTCGCCAAGCATGTGGCGGCGGCGCTGGTCATACGGCGACGTTTCCGCGCAGCGGTAGAAGTACAACAGACCGCCAGCCACGTGCGCGACACCAATGGCAGAGACAAAAGCAACGCCGGCGCTCGAGGTCACGGTCACACCGTCGCCACTTACCATCAGCGCCGAACCGTAGGCGCCGAAACACACCAGGCCTGCCAGGGTAACGAGGGCTGTCCAGCCGAAAAGGCGTTCCTCGGCGTCAGGCAGCATGCTGGTCAACAGCAGCAGCTGTTTGGCCGACGCCGCACAGTGCGCGCGGAGCGCGAAGTTTGCCACCGCTTTCAGCCCAATACACACCACCAGCACCAGCGCGGACAACTCCAGCATCAGTGTCAGGTAGAGCAACGACGCGCGCACGCCCCGCACACCACCGCTCGACGACACCTCGGCCTGCAGCGTGCTCGCGGCCGCGCTCGCAACAAGCGTTTCAACAATAGCCAGGAAGTTCAGCTGTTGAGCGTACGTGGTCACGGCATCCGCGGCAGTGATGAGCGGCTCCGCGGTGGCGCGCGGCGGCGGCATGTTCGGATTTCCACCTCATCGCGGCAAAGACAGTTTAATCACTGGCCACCGCGGCAGCGTCGGCATCCAACAACGGCTCGGCATCGTCAGCGAGCGCGACTATGGCCTCATCGCCCGAGCTGTCGCTTGCCTCGTGGATGAAAGCACGCCGGCGATCGGGTGCAACGCACTCCTGCCGCAGGAAGTCGCGCGCAGCATTGCGCCGCTCCTGCAGTGTGCCGCGTCCGTGCTCCAGTAACATGCGCACGCGCGCAGAAGGAAAGGTTCCGCCGCGAGTCTTGATAACTTTGCGGGCAAATTCCTCGTCAATATCAAACTCAGTGCGAGCGCGCGCCACCAGCGTGTCAACGTCGGGCAGCGATGGAACTTCGCTCATCTTCGCACTCGCCCACACGAAAAAGCTCAGCACTAGCAATACAAAGGCCAGCACCGCGCACCACAGAGTTGCAATGAGCGGCGAGCCCTCGTGATCATGCAAGCGGTTGCTGCTGATCACGCTGGACACAATGAAGTTGATCGTGGCGCCCGGCATAGCCACACCACCAAGCACACTGTGCGGGACGTTGCGGATGTACACGACGCACAGCACGCCGTACACGATGGCCGACGTAACCAGCCACGCGTCCATGTTCGTATTGAGAATGCGCGGCACCACACTGGCCGCCTGCTCCACGCTCTCGGCCGCCGCCGCCGCTGCCGCTGCGGCAGCGACGTCGGCGACGCCATCGCCTCGCTTCCATGTGGAGCGGTTGCGCATGTGCGCGCGCAGCAGAGACGCCGGCGGCGCAGCGGCCGCGGTGGCGAGCCTGGCTGTCGCCGCGGCCACAGCGATGGTCACGACTAGCAGAACAGCGCGGCTGTTGTAGCACATTTCGTGCTAGGAGCCCGTCGCCGGTCGACACTGGCTCGTTTCTCCGTCTCGCCTCGTAGTGGCCCTCGCTGAAGCGGTCCGCGGCCTCGCGCTCGCGGCGGCGCCGCTTGCGCGCGCTCGGGCTCGGGGTCTGCACGCTGCCGTAGTCGAGCGAGGCCGGCCGCGCGGGTGCCGCGTCGGGGCGCGCTGTTGGTGGTGGTGGCGGCTGCGGCGCCGGCGGCGACAACGAGGGAGCCGTTGTCCACAGCGGCGGTTGGTCGTTGAGCAGGTCAAACAGCTCAATGTCGTTCAACCCCACCGCCACGCGCCGCCCCTCGGCGAGTGTCTCGTGGTACTCGAGCGCGGTCAGGGCGCCCCCACCGCGGGCCGCGTGGTCCAGGAGGAGGCGCGTGGTCACCCTCTGACCAGCCTTAACCGCCGCCAGCAACGTGGCCGCCGTCACCGCCGCCCCCGCGGACAACAACGCCGCGCACGCGCGCGCGTGCCCTCCCGCCGCCGCCGCGGGAAGCAACACCTCGCCCAGCAGTGCAGGCGCCGCACCCGCGTACACGGACACCGCTCCCTCATCCCGCGCCACCGCAGCCTCGAGAGCACCGCGCCGCGCCTCGCTCGACACCGCCGCCATGCCTGGCAACGTGCGCAACCACGCCAGCAGCGGCTCGTCGCCCGCTTCCGTGGCCGCCGCCACGCACGCGCGCGCCGCCGCGTGCCACTCTGGCGTTTCGCGCGGGGCCATGAGCAGGGCTAGGTGCCACCGCGCCGCCGCTGACGGGTGCGCCGCCTCCCGCGCGGCGCCGTCGCGGATGGGTGGCGCACTGGCCGACATTCAGCGATTTCGACACTGCTCAGAGCTCCTCCACGACCGCGCTATGCACGGGAACGGCGCGCGGGTCACGCGCCGAGAGTGACCAACCACATCCGCACGAAAGAGGTCCACGCGTACACGCGCGGTGGCGCAAAACACTTCTCAGTCTGCACCACGGTGTGTTGCGCACTCGTCGTTGTGTTCGTGCGCTGCGCGTTCCCGATTGCGCGCCGCGCGCCGTAGAACGGTACTGTGCACACGTGGCTCAGTGTGCGCTCTGAGCAGAATGTTGCGATGGCGTGTTCGTCGTTGGTGTGTGCGTGTCGCCTTCGCGTCGCTTCATTAAGCACGTGTCACGTGCCGCGTGCGGCGTGTGTCGAAGCCCGGCTCTCGCTGGCGCATGCTGTGTGTGTGTGTGTGTGTGTGTGTGTGTGTGTGGAGTTACTATGGCCGGCTGGAAACGCACCAACACAATCGTCAACGTACTGTCGCTTCACGCAGTTGTAAAGTACACCGCAGTCCGTTCCGCAATATGAACAGGAACAAAAGTAGCACAACCCCAACGCCACCTCTGCGCCGTTGTCAAGGACGCGCGCAAGTAGAAAACTTCGCTCACCGAACAACGCCGTAACCTGCAAGGCTATCACCGCGAAAGATAAAGTCATTCACCTGTGCACGGCATCGTCGAGGTGTGAGGTTAAGGCTTGAGCAACGGCGTGCGTCGCATGGCGCACACCACAAGAAACGAACGCGACGGTGGATGGCACATTGCGCGCGCTACCGACACATGCAAGGCCGTATAAAGATACGACGTGCGAGCTCGCCTCGCTCCCGCGCCGAGCCAACCCACGCGCCACGCACAGGCGACAATGTGCAGTTGCGCACCACGCCGTTTCCCTTCGCCAACCCACCGCAACTTAAGCCCGACACGAGGACACGTAGCCAACTCCTCGGCTGAACTCCTAGCGTGTTGTCATACACGAGACACGCGCGCAGCCGCCGTGGAATCCACTCGGCGCCGCAGCCGCACTTCCCGCGCACTCCGCCCCGCGCGCGGCACCGTCATCCGACGTGAAGGGGGAAACCACATCTCCCCCTTGTCGCACGCACTCCACGCGCGTGCTTCGCCGCCGCGCGCGCTCGCATGGTCGCACGCGCGCCACACGCGCGGCTGCGAGTCTTGATGCGCACCTCGAGCAAGGAAACACAGCGGTGAGCGGGCGTGCGCTGCTTGAGATGCGCCGCCACGTACGTAAACATGCTTCACACGGTCCTTGCGAGCGCGCGCGTTCAAACGTGCCGCACCGTCTGCGCGGCCAGCTCCATGGTGGAGTACACCGACTCCGGCTGATGCCCGCCACGGAACGGCGCCGCCACACCGCGATGTATCTCGAGTTGTGCCGTCTCACCACTCGACACTGACGATGAAGCCGTGCCGTCCATGTGTGACCGCGCGTCGTCGTAGTGCGCGCGCAGTGCGCCCGGCGGCGGTGGGTGGTGGTAGATAGCGCGGCCCGCGTTGACCAGGTCGCTAGCCATGGCGTAGTCGCGCGCCTGCCGCGGCGCCGGCGGAGCACCAAGGCTGACAGTCTCCAGTGAGGCGGTGAGCGACTCAGTCTCGTCTGCATCATGTCCGAGGTCACGAGCGCGTGCTGCGTCGAGCGCCACTTGTTGCGCAGAGTACCGCGTGCGGTTGGCAGAGGCATGTGAACGCGACGTCGAACGGGAGCGGCCAGGCACGCGGTCGCCTAACTCCGTCGACGGCGGCGCCACGTTGCGCGACTGTCTCTTGCGCGTCATGGTACGCCAGGTGCGTGAACGGCGCTCCGCGCACGCCGGCCGCGACAGCAACACCAGCAACAAACAGCATGTGCAGGCACTCGCCACCGCGGCCGCCAAGGCCAACGGATCCACGGCAGCGTCGCCGCGCACCTCCCCGCGCGGTGTGTCCACAGGCTGCGGCGTCGCCGTTCCCGTTGTGGTGTTCGATAGCGACGCAGCAGGGGTTGGTGATGCCGCCGGCGCCGGCGTCGGTGCCGGACTCGGCGCATCCGTGTCCACCACGAAGCCGTCCACCGCGTCCGAGGTGACCTCGAAGCGGCGTATGCGCGCGTGGCCGCGGCCCAGCCCGAAGCCAAGGCCAAGCGCGGCGGGGTCGGTAGCGTACGCGGCCACGTCCGCGGCGAAAGTCTCGTTGAAGATGAGCTCGGCACCACCGCTCCGCCACACCGTGTACGTGTACACGACCGTCCCGTTGCTCGTCCCGCGCACCGCCGCGCTCACCTTGATCCACTCCATGGTCAGGTTCGCGTCCCGCGCCAGGTTCGTCGTGTTCGTCAGGTTGAACTGGTTGCACAGGAGAGGCTGGCCGCAGCAGACAAAGCTCGCGCACGTCGTTGTGTTAGAGGCCACATAGGCACTCACACTGGGGACGCCATTGTCCGCGGCCTGGTCGACATCTGCAGGTTCGATGCCGCTCGCAAATGAAGCAGCGGCTCCGAGCAGGTTCTCAAAGTCAGCATCCAGCGCAACAAGCGTGTACACACGCGTCCCCGGTCCGTTGAACTGAGCAGCGGGGAGCGTTTGAAGCTGAAGCTCCATCGAAAAAGTATAGCTTGCGTTATGTGCATAACACGCGGCCGCGCACAGCCTGTGCCAGTGCGTTGCGCTGCTGCCGGCCGCAGGCATGAGCTGCCGCGGGTACAGGCCAAGCGTCTGCCAGCTCCGCAGGTAGTCTCGCGACGGGTGTCCTAGCAAGTCCGTGATGCTCGAGCGCACCACAAGCTCGTTCGTTGCGGCATCCACGTAGAACGGGAACAACGCTTGATAGAAGGTGATGTTGGCGTACACGCGCACAAAGTCACTTGCGGTACCCCGCGCGCCAGCACTTTCGCCGCTCGGGAAGAAAGCCCGGTAAATCGGAACCGCGCCCGCGGCTGGATGCGCTGAGAGTGCGCACGCGGCGAGCAGGCTGGCGAGAGGCATTACAGAAATCGACGCACGGACGTGTATAAATGTGTCGCGCGCGTGCACGGTCGTGCAAGTAACATGCGGCGCTTAGTTACGCGGGTCGCGTCCGTTGTCCTCCTGCTCATCACTGCTGTGAGTGGCACAAGGACCGTGTGTTCTACCAACGCGACATTGGACTGCCAACTCGGATATCAACCGCTGTCGAACACCTGTAATCAGGATACGACTGGACATTGTGTTGATTACGATGAAGGAGGGTACCCGGTTGCATGCATCAGCAATGCCGACTGCCAGGACAACGGATACGCGTACGAGAACTCTGTTTGCGATTTCCTGTCGCACTGCACGCGGAATGCAACCATTGAGTGTGTCTCGAACGCCACGTGCCCCGTGCTGTACAACAGCAGCGCGCCGCTGGGGCTGGCGTGCCCGTGGAACGCGTCGGACGCGTGCGTGGAGATGTGCGAAGACGCGATGGACTGTTCGCCGTCGAACAGCCGCTGCGAGGTGGTGAGTTGCGAGGCAGACGCGGACACGGTGGTGTACGGCGGGTGTGTGATGTCCACGCTGGGGCCGTTGGAATGCGAGGGTGCGTGTTGTGTGTCGGGCGCGTGCAATGACGATGTCAACGCGCCCGCGTGTGACTTGGTCGGCGGTGTGTTCAGCGGCACGAACACGTACTGTGAGGATGTGGTGTGCCCGACGCCGGCGCCGGCGTCGGGCACACCAGTGTCGACGCCGTGCGGCACGTGCGGAGTCGCCGAGCCGGAGTTCCCGTGCGCAGTGCGCGACGGCGAGTGCAGCAACGTGCTGGGGCGGTGCCTTCCCTTTGAGCCCGGCTCGCCGACGTGCGAAGACGCCGGGTGCGAGGTGCGAGGCGATTCGTGCACGTGCGCGTGTTCGTGCAATAATGCCGACGTGACGGCACTGGTGCCGTGTACGCCGCCGCCGACGCCGCCGCCGACGCCGTTTCCGACGGTGGAAGTTTGCGGCTCATGCCCGCCGGGAAACTTTGGCGGCCTGACGCTGGACTGCGGCGCGCGCGTCGGTCGCTGTGCCTTCGAGCGGTGCATCGAGAACGTCTTTGGCGGCATCTGCCCGTCCGCGGACTGCATCGGAAATGTTGAGTCATTCGGCGGCGCTTGCAACTGTTCCTGTTCGTGCCTGCGCGCGGGGAACAATACCATGCTTGCCTGTGACGCGCTCCCGACGCCGGCGCCGCCCTCACCTGTCCCCACGCCCCAACCAACGCCAACGCCTCAGCCGACGCCTTCACCCACCGTCGCGTGCCGCGAAGCGCACGAGCTGCCGTGCGACGGCGTGCCGGTGTTAGTCAACACCACGGGCATGCCGGAGCCCGCGGACGGCATCGCGTGCCTCGACGGCACCACCTCGCCTGTCGCGTACTTCTCCTTCACCGGCACCGGTGCGCAGGCGCTGATCACCACGTGCCACGACGGCATCGACTTTGACACCATTCTGCTCGTGTCCACGGACGACGCCGCCGAGGGCACGGCGTGCGCGCTGAACGCGAGCACGTGCTTGTACAGTGACGACGTGCCGGGCTGCCCGTACAGCGGCTACGCGTCGCTCGTGTACGTGTACACGCAGCCCGGTGTGCGCTACGTGATTGCTTTGTTCGGTTACGGTGGTGCCAGCGGCACGGCGGCCGTCAGCGCAAGTGGCGCGGGCTGCGGACAGGTGTGCCCGGGGTGCCCGGAGCCCACGCCGTGCCCCACGCCTGAGCCAACGCCGAACCCAACACCGAAACCAAGCGCGCCGCCGACGCGCGTGCCGACGCCGCAACCCTCGCACGTGCCGACGGCGCACCCCACACTGCATCCGACCTTGCACCCCACCCCGCACCCGTCGCACCACCCCACAACGACACCCACGCGGCACCCCACCCACATGCCGAGCGCCACGCCGACGCACGTGCCGACGTCAAGGCCGCCGACGCCGTCGCCCGCCACTCCGTCGCCGCCGGTGCCGTGTGGTGGTGTGTGTCCCGCGCCGCGCGGCGCCACAATTCTGAGCGATTGCACCGTACATGTTGGCACGTGTAATGAGTTTGGTTTGTGCGCGTTCCTAGCTGGGCATGGTGAGAATTGTGGCGAGTGTGACGGCGAGGGTTGTTCCTGTGGGTGCTTGTGCACGTATAGCGAGCCGTCGACCTCGTCCTCGTCCTCTTCGCCGTCGTCTTCTTCATCTTCGTCGTCATCCTCGTCGTCCTCGTCGTCATCGTCGTCGTGGCCACACGACGCGGATGTTGTCACGTTCGCGCGCTGTGTAGATTCGTCGTCATCCTCGTCGTCGTCCTCGAGTTCGTCCAGTTCTTCGAGCTCGTCGTCGTCGAGTTCGTCGTCGTCGTCGAGCTCGTCGTCATCGCTGAGCGAGTGGCTGTTTGGCTCCAGTGATAAATGAACAGCGCGCTGTCGTCCACAATTCTCGATCTTCATGCTTCTGAGAGAACTGCTCGCTGGTGCGTTGCCCGGAGTCCTGCTTAGCATCATTGGAGCGCGCATGGCGCGCACAGAGGTCGCACTGCACGAGCTTTACTGGGGAAACGTGACCACCGCAACCGTGTGTCACATCACCGCCACCGCGGAGAAGCTGCGCACGCCGACCTCGCCCGCCACGTCAGCGACGTGAACACAATGCGTCGAGACGGGCTTCAAAAATACCGCGAAATGTGTCGCGCTGATCCGGACCAATTGGTGGCCGTGGGTGACTTTTCCCCGCTCTTTCCCATGTACAAGTGCGAGAAGACGCAATCGGAGCTGCGCGAGAAGATGATTGGCTGTTTTATCGTGGCCTTCATTTACTGGGCCGACAACCGTGAGCACATCACTTACGTGGAGGTGGTGGACGAGGAGAAGCGCGACAATCTGCAAGTGGTGATGTGGACTCTCATCCGCGTGCTCAAATCAGAGGAGTTCTCGCACTTTAAACGGGTATGTGAGGGTGTGGCGGAATTCACTTTTTTCGCAATAGTTAGTTTTCGCCACCGACGGTAGCTCCGGCAACTTCAAGAACTGCGACTCGGTTTTCCACATTGTGGTGACGCTGGCGGATATAGTGGGCATGCAAGTTACCCGCTTGTACTTCATTTCCTACCACGGAAAGTGCCTAGCCGACAGTCGCGCGGCCAATCTCAAAGGCGAGCTGGGCCGCCTTGCCCGGGACGAACGTGTAGCGGACATTGTTGGCGGGGACGAGATTGTGCAGGCGCTCAAGCGGCGCAACTTTGACACGTCGCTCGTGCCCGAGACATTGCCCGATTATCCGGCCGTTTCCAAGATGGCAGGAATTCGCGGCCAGCACGCGTTCTCACGCGGCGCCGCCCTTGCCAACGGTGTGCACGTCATCCTGGCGTCTCGAGTCATTGGAGAGCCGGTCGTTGAGCACCGCGTTCACGTTATTCCCAACGTGCCGCGCCGGCGACTGGTGATCGTACCCGACCCACCTGGTGCCTCTGCTGACGCGGCAGCGATCGATGACGAAGATGGTGACGTGGATGATGATGTGGAGGTGGGCTCTCGCCTGGCACAGCGCAGCAGGCCCGTGCGCGCGTCTAAGCCAGTGTTCCCGTCAGCAGAGTGGCTGGTGTAGGAGACGCTGGCCCGGGCCAACGAGGGCCGTGGCGGGGGTGAGCATAATCGCGGTGCCCTCACCCAAACGCGTGGCAAGGCTGTGTAAAGGGCGGCCGCGTGCCGTGCACTGAGGAGAGCAGGGCGAGGCCGGCAAAGTCGAGATTTTTGAAAAAATTCGGCTCACTCTTAGCAATTTTGACTCAGTGGGAGAAGTGGCCACAGCAGGTGTTGGAGTTGTGTTGGGACGCGGCGCTGTCGCGACTATCGGCGTTCGACTGCTGCGATGCATTCGCGCGCGATGCTGTCCGCATCCTGGGGTTGGCGGCAGCCGTGGTGCAGCCACGCGCTCAGGGATACGCCGCGATTCTCTACACGTCGCGTCTTGATCTGCTTTGCAAAGAGTTCGACGGCCGCAGTGGCTTGTTGCCTTTTGCGCTGACTGTGCGCGAGATTACACCGACGCAGTGTGGCACGGCGCGCGCGATCTCATTTCCTACCGCCTCCTCCTTTCGCTGAATATCCAATCATGCGTGGCGCCGCGTTCGCGGCAGCCGGACGACGCCGCTTCGCGTCGTGGCCTTGCTGGTTTTGCCCGCGGACCTCGCCCACCACCGACGCCATACTCTCCGCATGGACGAAGCGGTGGGCGTCGGGCAAGGGGCCCCTCAAGGAGGACGAGTTCGCCGCCATGCTGCAGCAGGGCCGGCTGCTGGTGGACTTTCGCGCGCGGGAGATGGACCCCGAGCGAGTGTTCCCAGCTGCCACGGCCGCAGATCTACCCCCGGGGCCGAGGTCCTCATCCCCACCCGATCGCACGCCTGTTGTCAGGGTATAAATACCTTCCCACGTCATTCCAGGAACGCGCTTCCCGGAATCCCCACTCCGCGCGCCTCGGTAGACAGCGGGCGCCGCGCGCGCAGACCACCTCCCGGATGCGCTGGGGCGGGCGCGATTTTGCAATTTTGTTCTTCCTCCTCCTACTCCGGCCCGCGCACGCCGCGCTCGTGCTCGAGGAGGTGGTTGGCGTCACGGACACCACGGTGAACAATGGACAGCCCACCGTGGTGACGCCGCTCATTGGCGACGGCGCGGACGAGTTGTATCTGGCCAGCGTGGTGGCCAGCGACACAACCACCGCGGCGCTGACCTCGGTCACGGGTCTCGGCTTGAATTGGACGCTCGCCGCGCCGGTGATGTGCAACGCGGTGAGCGGCTCGTCCGCGGCGCGCATGTTTCTCTATCGTGCGCTTGGCGCGCCGACGCCGGGTGGCGGCACAGTGGCAGTAACCTTCAACTCGGCCGACTACCCCACCGCGGCCTCGGTTATCGTTGCGCGCTGGGGCGGCGTGGACGCAGCAACACCGCTTGGCTCCGTCGCATGGATGAACGCGAACGGAGTCAGCGGCGCGTGCAGCGGCGGCTCGGCGAGCTCCTCCTTCGCGCTGGCCAACGCGTTCAACACGTCGCGCGCGTACTCGCACCTCTACATGATTGGCGCGGGCGTGTCGCAGACGGGCACCTCGGCACCCGGATTCTCGCAGGCGAGTGGCCAAAACACCAGCAGCGTGCGGCAGACGGTTTGGAATGCCGCCGCGTCGCCAAGCGCCGCTGGCACGTGGGTGAGCGTGAACGGTACCTTTGGCGGCTCGGCACACTACGCAGTGGCCGTGGTGGAGGTTGTGCGCGCGGGCCCCGGCACGAATTGCACCTGTGGGGGTCAGGTTCACCTGCACGCGGGTGCCGTGGAGACGTCGCAGTCGTCGTGTGACGCCAACGGCGTGCGCTCGATCACCTACGATGTCACGCTCGTCGACACGCGCTCCGTGTCGTGCCACGCGGCGCCTCTTGACTTCTACGTGCCGGTGCACGTGATGGACAATGCGACGGACACCTTGATTCCGTACGACGCCTCGCACTTGGTCTCACACACGCTCGTGGGAGGCGCGCTGTCCGCGTCGCTATTCAACGTCAGTGCATCTGCATGCGCGCTGAACACGAGCACCGGCCTTCTTGGCTGCACGCTGCGCATGTTGGCGCCGCCGCCGACCAATGCCACCGTTGACTTGTTCTCGGTGCGTGCCGAAATTGGCTCGGCGCTGTACGGAGCCACGCTGCTTGCACACGTGAATCACGCGGCGATGCTGTCCGACGGCGGCACTTGCACCGAGGGTGCCGCGGCGTACGCGGCAGGGTCTGAAACCCGCTCGGCACTGCTGCACGTGCCCGAGGCGTGTACCGAGGCGCCAACGCCGAATCCCACGCACTCCCCGACGCCGTCGCCGAGCCCAAATCCGACGCCTAACCCCACCCAGTTGCCGACGCCAAATCCCACCGCGAATCCCACGCGGGATCCAACTCCAAACCCTACCGCGCTGCCTACGCCGAACCCCACAACGAGGCCCACGCTAAACCCTACTGCCGACCCTACACCCAACCCCACGGCAAGGCCCTCGCCCAATCCAACCGCGCTGCCCACGCCCAATCCGAGCTTCTCTCCTACGCCGAACCCCACACCCAATCCCACGGCCACGCCGACGTGGAACCCCACACCAAATCCAAGCGCCAGCCCAACGCCGCGACCCACACCCAATCCCACCCCGTTGCCAACGCCGAATCCCACGCCCGTGCCATCGCCCAACCCAACACCCAGCCCGACGCCAGCGCCCACGCCGTGGACAAGCGCGGCGCCGTCATCACTCGGCTGGGTACGTATAAATGCGCGCGCCGCCCGCACCGCACAACGCGCGCGGCCATGTTTGCGATCCTGCTCACCGCGGGCGCGGCGCTGGCGCAGGTGGCCACGCTCGAGATGAACTACTGCTCGTGTGTGAGTTCCGATCTCATGAGTGGTTGCGCCTCGGCCGCGGGAGACTTTCTCCGAGTGTACTCGGACTACGTGGGCGCCAACACGGCCACATACGTGTTCGACGCGCCGCTGACCTCGCCCTACCTGCACTACGCACGCCTCGTGGTGCCGTCCTGCGTGAACTCGAGCGCTATCACGGCCGTCGATTGCAACGGCGCGCCGATTGCGCTGCAATTGAACACATCGAGCGGCGGCGCGTGCTCGACGTTCGCCTTCGGCAAGCCGCTCATACCTTTCGTGAGCGTGCCGTTGAACGTAAGCGCGTGCGCGCCGGGTCTCACGTACTTCACCATCACCATGCCCGGAGCCGGCATGTACAGCGGCGACGTGCAATCGGTGATGTACGCCTCGGCTGGCAGCGGCATGCTGGAGGACTGCGCGCGGTGCGATGAGAACGGCGTGGCCTTCTCCTGCTCGGGCAACACGTCGCCGCTGGCGCAGTGCGACCAGCCGCTGTACTGCCAGGAGGATCACGACAAGCTGTGCGTGATCCCACAGTCGAACTGCGGCAACGACAACACGTGTACCGCGGGCCAGTATCTGGGCAACGCGTGCTCCACAGACGACGATTGTGGTTGTGTGTGCCCACGACACAACCAAGGCAGCCAGGATCTGTGCGTGCCACTCACCGCGTCGCCGACGCCCAAGCCGTCGCCTGTGCCAACTCCCAAACCGTCGCCTGTGCCAACGCCCAAGCCCACTCCGGTGCCTTCGCCGAATCCCACCGCGTCGCCGACGCCGAATCCAACGGCGAATCCAACGGCGAATCCCACTGCCTCGCCGACGCCAAACCCCACAGCGAGTCCCACGGCGAATCCCACGGCGAATCCCACGGCAAACCCCACGGCTAACCCCACGGCCAATCCAACTGCCAACCCCACGGCCAGTCCCACTGCAAATCCGACCGCCAACCCCACCGCATCGCCCACGTCCAACCCGACGACGAGCCCCACTGTGAACCCCACCGCGAACCCCACCAGCAACCCAACGCCCAACCCCACGGCCAGGCCAACGAACAGCCCGTCGCCGTCACCCACTGCGGAGCCCACGGTGAACCCCACGCCCAACCCCACGCCGGCTCCCACGGTGGATGTCTGTTTGGAGGCCGATCCCCACGACCGCTGCGCGGCCCAGGATGGCTACTGCACCGTGGCCGATTCGCAGCACGACTGCGGCCAGGGCAAAGCCCCTTTCGGAGGCGTGTGCTCGACCACGGATGACTGCGACAACACCACCACCTCCTCGTACACCGCGTGCAATTGTGAGTGCTGCGTGCCGTGTGAGAACACGGTCTGCCCCTGGGACGACGAGGCCACGTGCCAGGACTACGGCCCGTGTGTGCACATTGATGACTTGGTCGTCAAGCGCGAGGACGCGCGCGGGAGCGAGGACCACCGCTGCGCGCTGTACCCCTCCCACCGCTGCACCGCGGACAGCGATTGCAAGTGCGCGTGTCCGTATCCGGGCTCGAATCGGCTGTCCAAGTGTCTCCTCGGCGAGGTCCCTGTGCCCACGCCGGCCCCCGCGCCGACGCCGCCTCTCATTCTGGAGTGCCCCGTGGAAGGCCAGGGCGCCAGCGCGTGCGAGGCCAAGTACGACGGCACCTGCGTGCCCGATGCGCCCGGTTATCACTGCCCCAGCGGGGCCAACGTGCCCCTGGAGGGCGTGTGCGAGGAGTTGGAGAACACGTGTGACTGCAACTGCTGTGCGGACTGCCGCCACTTTGAGTGCCCAGCGCGAGACGAGGAGACGGACGAGCCGCTCGAGTGCTCCTACTTTGGGCCGTGTGTGGGCATTGACCACCACACGGGTCAGGGCGTGTGTCTCTTGAACGGCCTCACGCCGTGCTCCGTGGACACGGACTGCGCATGCTCGTGCCTGCCCGACCCCTACAAGCCCATTGTGGATTGTGTGTTGAGGCAGCCCACGCCGAACCCAACTCCCAACCCTACGGCGAGCCCGACGCCCAGCCCGACGCCCGAGCCAACCCCGGAGCCAACGCCGAATCCCAGCCCGGAGCCCACGCCGAATCCGACGCCTGAGCCCACGCCGAATCCCACGGCGAGTCCGACGGCTAATCCCACGGCAAGCCCGACGCCCGAGCCGACGCCGAACCCCACACCAGAGCCGACGCCGAACCCCACGCCCAACCCCACGCCCAACCCCACGGCAAAGCCCACGCCGAACCCGACACCCATGCCGCCCACACCCGAGCCCACACGGTACAACCCGTGCCAGCAGGCGGTCAACGCGTCGCTGTGCCGCGAGTTCTCGGGCACCTGTGTACCGCAGGGCGCGGAGTGGGAGTCGGAGCTTGCGCCGCAGCCCGGATACGAAGCGGTGGACTCGTTGTGTGCGGACATCAACGGCGTGTGCGATTGTGCCTGTGTGATGCCGTGCGGCGAGCTCACGTGCCGCCACGCGCCGCACAAGAATTGCAGCGACTACGGGCCGTGTGTGAACCACAACGGCCGGCGCGTGCAGGGCGGGGAAAAGGGCCACTGCGCGCACTTCAAGCACCACGTGTGCTACGAGGACTCGGACTGCACGTGTTCTTGCGCGCGGAACGGCGCGCGTCCCAACGCGGATGGTGAGCTTGTGCCCGTGTTGGAGAAGTGCGAGCCAATTCTCCCCACGCCGGCGCCCACACCGACGCCGGTGCCGACGCCGCTACCGCCGAACCAGTGCACAGAGGTGGATACCACGAACGCGTGCCACCACCGCTATGGAGGTTCGTGTTTGCCCCAAACGCCTGGCTACCACTGCCCGGCGTCAACCGCTCTCGGCTTCCCCGGCGTGTGCCCGAACGGCGAGGACTGCCACTGTCAGTGCTGCGTGGGCTGCGAACGCCTCGAGTGTCCTCTCAATCCTGCCTTTGCATGCCGTTCCTACGGCCCGTGTAACTTGGAGACCAATCGCTGCCACGGTGCGAGCGGGCACAAGTGCTTCGCCGACAAGGATTGCGCGTGCTCGTGCAAGCGATCGGGCGACGCGGACATCACGCAGTGCCAGCTTCCGGATCACTATCGGCATGGTACCTCGTCTTCATCCTCCTCATCCTCTTCGTCCTCCTCGAGCTCGTCAAGCTCCTCCTCGTGGGAGACGTCGTCCAGTTTGTGGGTGTCTGTGTCCTCGTCGGACAACCGCTGCGCGTCGTTTCTGGCCTCGTGCCCGGACACACCGGTGGACGGCAGCGCGGGCTGCGGTTACACTGGCACGTGCCAGCTGCATCCCATTGTCTCCGAGTACCGCTGCATGCACGAGGCAGAGGGCCTCGAGAGCGCTGAAACGGGCTGCGCGAGCGCCACGTGCAGCGCGGAGAGCGTGGGTGAGGATTGTGTGTGCGACACGTGTAGCTGTGTGCTGTCCGGCGCGTCGGCGCCGCAGCCGTGCGCTGTGCCCTCTTCTTCCTCATCGTCATCTTCATCGTCGACATCCACCTGCCAGTCCGACTGCGACTGCCAGGCGCTGACCACGTACAACTCGGACTACGACCAGTGCGTGCTGCACGTGTGTGACATCGAGACAGCCATGTGCACTGAGACGTCATCCGAGGTGTCGTGCGCCACGTGTTACCCGACGCGGGGTGCGTGCTGCCTCGACAATGGCGAATCGGTCACGTGCCAGGACGGCTACGAGGAGGGCTCGTGCACACAGCCCACCTACCCCAACACGGGCACCTACTGGGGCGACGGCAGCACGTGCGACGCGATTGACTGCTCCGGGTCTGCGCCGACGCCGCCGCCGTCGTGCGGACAGTGCCTGGACGTACCCGGTACTACTTTCTCAGTGCTGGACGAGTGCGGCTTCACTGGTATATGTGTCATCGACGGCGGTGGCAGCAGGTGCACCTCTTCGTACGGCGGCGTCGACAGCTGCCCGAGCGCGTCGTGCGTTGATAATGGCACACCGTGCACGTGTGACGATTGCTTCTGCACGGTGGAGCGCTCCACAGACCCGGACACGATCTTTGTCGCGTGCACGCCCGATCTGGGTGGCTTGGCCCAGTGTGGAGTTTGCCAAGATCTTGGGCACGGGAGTGACGGGGTGTGTTTTGACCAGGGCCCTGGGCTGGAGTGCGCGTGTCTGGTGTTCACCATTGAGAGTCAGGAAGCGTGGGAAATTCTCCCGTGCATTCAATCGGAAACCACCACTCAGGCACCCGCCACTACAACGGCTGCTGTTACGACGCTCACCAGCACCACCGCTGCACCCACCACACCTGCCCCACCCGCGCAGATCCCATGCTGCCTCGTGGCGCCGGACCGCCGAGGCGTGCCGGGCGACGCGCTAGAGTGCCGCATGACGCCAAGCGAGGAGGCGTGCGTGACGTCGCACATTGTCGATTTTGGCCACCACAGGACAGTGTCTGCGCATGGCATTGTGCTTGAGGGCGCGGACGAGTGCGGGGAGGGAGTCGCATGCTCGCGATGCGACAGCGTGTGCGATTGCCTCGTCTACGTGCCGTCGAGTGCGTCGTCGTCCTCGACTGCGTCGGTCACAAGGCCAACGTCGTCGTCCGACTTTGTTGGGGCTTTCAACTGCGACGCCGAGACACACCTCTGCACGGCGACGCCGTTCGAGGGCATCCCGCATCAGTGTTTTACGTCCTCGTCCTCGTCATCTTCCTCGTCGTCGTCGTCGTCGTCGTCGTCAAAGTAAATGCAAGAAACCCCATCATGTCCTCCCTCATCACCGCGCACGCCGCGTGCATGGCGCTCGCGTTTGTTGCCGTGTTCCCATACGGCATTCGCCTGGCGCGCCGGCGCTCTCCCGCGCACGTGATTGTGCAGGGCACCGGGGTGGGACTAGTGGTGTTGGGCCTCATTTTCGCCATGCGCGCCGAAGTTGTTTCGTCGGCCTCGCACACAACGAAGCGACACGAGGGGGCCCACGCGTGGCTACACAGCAGCCTCGGCCTTGTCCTGAGCGTGGCCGTGCTCACACAAGCCCTCATTGGCGCGCTGGTGCACGTTGAGGTCCGCGGCTCACCGCCGCGCCGCTACACGGTGACGGCGCACCGAATTCTTGGCTACACCGTGCTGGCAATTGCGCTCGCCGTGCAGCTCTTCACCGGTATCAGCGCGTACTTTGAGCTTTGCGAGGAGGGCCGCACAAGCGAGTGTGTGGGTCGCGCAGCAGGCAGTGTTTTTCTCCTCGCGGCGGCCGCCGCCTACTATGCGCACCACATGGCGCTGGCGCGCTGGAACGCCGGCGAAGAACCACACGACAAGGGCCGCGACTACGCCGTGTACGCCACGGAGAACGTGCTGCTCGCCGTGGCGGCGCTTGCGCTGGTGTTGTACTCGCTGCAAAGTCAGTGGCCCTACGTGCGGGCCGGCTTTGGTCTGGCGGTGGGTTTGACCGTGTTTTTGTGCAGCGTGGGAGGTCGCGTTGCCATCGAGATGTCGCGGCGGCGCGCACAACCCCTCCATCGAGCCGTGCTGGCGGGTTTTGCTTTCTCCGCGGGCGCCTGGCTGGCTGCAATACTGTGCGCTGTCGTCATTGCCCACGCGGAGAACCAGTATGCCGCGCTGACCATGCTGGGGTTCTCTGTCTCCGTGGGCTCCGCCAGCGCAGCCAGGCTTGCGCAACTCCCCCACGTGGCGGCCGTTGACCTCGTGGTTGCCGCGGTGTTTTTTATGGGCTCACAGGAGGGCTTCGCACAGCTGTGGCAGTCGAACGGCACCTCCCTACCCGGCGCTCTCGCACTCCACCTCGCGCTGGCCGCACTCATTTGTGTCAGCGGGTGGGCCTTGACACTGTCCGCGGCGCCGCCACGCGGAGAAAATGAACTGTTGCCGCCCTCCTAGCGCCGCTTGGCCGCCTTGGCCCGCACACCGCGCGGGTCGTTGACCAGGTCGTTCAGTGCGGTCTCTGCGCGGGACTTGGCTCCAAGCGCGGCCTTCCTTGCTGCCTCTGCGCCACGTAAAGAAGCCTCACACTCTCGCAACCACGCCATGGCATCCGCGTGCTCGGCGGCGCGCGCGCGGTGCTCCACGTCGACCGCGGCGAACTCGGCCTGCGCGGCGTCCAGCGAGGATTCTAGCGTGGTGCGGAGGGCGAGTTCGGATTCGGTGAGCGCGGGTGGTGGCTCAGGCATGATGGGGAATTGCGATCATGCCGGCGCTGGTGTGCGAGGCGCCGGTGCAGTGTGGTGCGGTGGCGCCAACCGAGTTGGATCCTGACTGGCAGCTTATGAACAGGCTACGCTCTGCGCTGAACGCGCGTGGTGCGAATTGGAACTTGAGCCAGGTGGCCGCTGCGCTGTGGCGAGGCTTGCATGGCCACCTGTGGAATGTCGTCGTGCTGTGCTTTGACATCGATGACAACCACCGGGCGAACTGGAACAATGCAGCACGCATTCGACTCTTGCCGCACGACGAGATACGCGTGAGGCGTGCTCTTGGTCAGTGCGCGAACGAGCTTGAGGCACTCGGTTTTGTCACCCCAGCCTTCGACGCCGCCACGTACAAGAGCTCACAGTATATCTACGTCGAGTACAGGCAATGAGGCCAAGTATAAATGTGTTCGCGCCAAAATCGGTTATCTCCTCCCGACAATGTCAACCGCCCCCGAAGCCTTCCCCACGCAAGCCGCGGTCGACGCGTTCGCCGCGCGCGTGCTCTACATTGCCGACGCGCGCATCACTCCGGCGCAATGCGCCGACGCAGCGGCCGCGCTGCGGGCCGTTATGGCCGAACACACGCGCGACCTCGAGCACAAAACGGAGCGTATTGACACCATGTGGGCCGAGCTGGCCACGCTCCGCAAGGAGCTGGTGTCTGGGGCGGCGGACACACGCGCCGAGATCGACTCCCTCCTGCGCACCGTGCACACGGTGCATTTGGATGCGGCGGCACTGCGCCTCAATTTAAGCACAAGGGCCAAGATGCTGGCCAACGTGGAGTTTGCCGCGCTGCGCGCGACCTTCATTGCATCGCTGCCGCCGCCGCCACCGCCGCCAAGGGCGGCCAAACGCCTCCCACCCAGCACCATGGCTGCCCTGACACCGCCACCGCCGCGATTCTCGCGCCCCATGAGCAAGGTCGCCCGCCGCTTCGACTCGCAACGGCTTGGCAAGCTTCTGGCCACTCTGTACGCCACGTGTGATGCAGCCAAGGTCGACATGCGTGCCACGGGCTTCGGGGTGTCAGGAACCCTGGTCACTGTGTGTTGTGAGGCGCGCGACGAGGCTGACGCATACGACGTGGTGGATGCCACGTGGACGACGCTGCCCGAGTCTGGCGTGCCGCCGAGCGTGTTACCAGTGCCCGCCGAGCGAGCCCCCCTGCTGGAGGTCATTGCACAAGCGGCGGCGGTGCTCAAAGCCCTTGGCTGCCCCGTTGACAACGAGGAACACTTTGGTATCGGCTTCACCGCGAGCGCGGCGCCGCAGTGTCGCGCGCTGGCCGTGTTTGATCACTGCGTGGACGTGGGGCTAGCGGTGTCGAACGGGGAGAGAGTGGGCGAGGCGGATAGCCACAAAAGGGGTCGGCGGCAACACGCGTGAATATCGTATTCTATCAACCAACCACATCACACATGGCCGACCGGGTGGATGTGAAGCGCGCGCGCGACTCGGACAGCGATGCCAGGTGCGGGCGCGGCTGCGCGGCGGCCGGGCGCGCGGTGCGCGTGTAGAGGGGGGAGTTTGTTGCGTTGTGTGCGTCGTGTACACTTTGGCGCCGAGCGCCGCCCCCCTGGTCGGAGCGTGCCGCCGCACCCCGCCCCGTGACCGCGGCGGTGTGCTGAGCACGGGACGGTGTGCGGCGGCACGCGGATCCCTCGGGCGGCGCGAGAGCCTCACACCCGCGCGCACGTCTCATAGTTTGAACGAACTGCCCGTCTTCCGCGACTTTTGTCACTTTCTCGCCCCCTCGGCTGGCACCGACCACCTGGACCGCGTCTGTGACGCGCTCAAGCGCCGCGGCGCCAAGCTGAACGCCGAGCTCGCCGCACTGGCCGAGCGCATCGAGGAGCTGCGCGTGGAGCGCGAGGCCGCCGTGGACGCGGGCCGCCTCGACTACGCCGCGGCGCTCGCGCCGCACGCAGAGACGAACGCGCTGTGGTACGAGCTGTGCGCCAAGCAGACGCAGTCTACCGCGAATGCGAACGCCGTGCACAAGCTGGAGGCTATGTACGACTACATCAACCTGCGCGCCCGGGCCATGAACGTGCAGGTGAACCGCGTGGTGGAGGCCATCTCTCCAGAGGGCGACGCCGACGACGTGGAGGTCATCGAGGTCGTCGCTCCCGCGGTTGTTCCGCCCGCGGAGCCTCTGGCACTCGCGGCGCCCATCGCGCGCGTGCAGACCATCGCACCCGTGCCTTTCGCCATGCCCGCCGCCGCTGCATCCGTGCCCGCGGCCCCCACCACGCCCATCGCAACGCCCGCGGAGTCGGGCGAGGAGGCCATTGCAACGCTGGCCGGCGCCGCGCCAAGCAAGTCGCCGCCGGTGCCGAGCTCGTGGCACGAGGGCGGCGAGCTGATACGCGGCGGTGCCTTTGCTATTCTGCCGCGCACCGACCCGGCCACGGGCGCCCCGCTACCCGCGCTCATCAACAAGGCCAAGAAAGTCAGCATGTCCTACGACAGCCAGAGCTTCAACCGCGCGCTGCGCGCCGTGATGGGCAACAAGTACGGCGAGCGCAGCGTCACAATGCACGTGCCAGACGCCCGGGTCAAGATCGACACGACCCTTGTGCGCGGCGTGGATTGCGACGGCCGCGACGCGGTCGGCGCGCACGGCTGTGTGTTTCACTACGAGCGCGGCACGCCGCGATGCCTCGTCACGGGCGAGAAGCACGATTTTGAGCCGCTGGCCAAGGGCACGCACATCCTCGACGCGCTCCATCGGCTGCGCCTGTACCTGCGATACTTGCTCAATTTCCACGCGCGCGACACGCACAGCTTTGCCCAGGGTTTGATGGCCAGCGCACTGCGGGGACGCGTGGACACTGGAGGCGATGTTTGCACGGAGAAGGAGCATTTCGAGGAGTGGGTCAAGGCGGCGGCAGCGCTGGGCTCCGAGTTTGACAGCGACGCGGATGTTGCTGTCGCGACGCGCGAGGCGGAGGAGGATTTGGAGGAGGAGGACGAGGTGGTGGTGGTGCGCAACGAGGCTCCCGTGCAGGACCTGAGCGTGGAGACGCTCACGGAGGCGCCAGCGGCGCCGCCGGCGCGGCCCTGCATGCCGGTCGAGGCGGATTATTTCCCGTCGCTGCCGACCAGCCCGATCAAGGTCAATCCCGCGCTTCTGGCGCTCGAGGCGGCAATGCAATTCACCGGGTCGCCGGCGACGCGTCTTCCGCGTGGTATGGAGTTGTTTTAAGCAAGCGAGTGAGTGGGTGAGTGAGTGAGTGAGTCGGTGAAGAAGTTTATGAAGGTGCGTAGTCAACCTCGTGGTGCGGCGAGCGCAAGAATGTTTCAGCCGGGCTACACGGCTGCGGAGAGTAGGAGGGCGACGATGGCGAGTAGGACGGTGACGTCGGCGAATAGGAAGGGGAAGAGGGCGAGTACGACGGCGAAGTCGGCGAATACGATGGCGACGTCGGCGAATACGATGGTGACGTTGGAGAATACGACGGAGACGAAGGAGAGTAGGCCGGCGAGCAAGTTGGCGAGTAGGAGGGCGATGTGGGTGAGTAAGACGGCGAGGTCATTGAGTACGCCGGAGAGCAGGGCGAGTACACGGGCGATGTGGCCACGTATGCAGGCGACGTGCACACGGCAATGGGTGAAAAGGCCGGCGCCGCAGCTGGTGAAAACTCGACCTCTTCCTCCATGGCAATGTCATCCTGCACCTCGGAGCCATCCACCTCGGGCGTGCCTGCGGCCACGGCGGCCAAATCCGTTGGCGTCGCATGCACTGCGGGACTAAACACCGCGCCGCGCTTCCGCTTCCGCTGCTGTCGTTCCTGTTGCTGCCGTTCCGCCACGCTCGCCACCACTGACACAGTCTCGTGCGTGCCCTTGCACACGGCCTCCTCGTCCAGAATGACCTCGAACGCACTGGTGCCCACGTAGGGCATCATGCGGCCCACACAGATGGCTGCGCTCGGAGAAGTAAGAGGCGTTGCCCGCCCATTGAGCGCGGCGCTCATGAGGGTGCGGTACTGCCGTTCGTAGGAGGCCAGGCCAAGAACATCGTTCCGAGAAGCGGCCACGTCGTCGTAGCGCAGCGAGCGGTAGCGGCCCGTGCGGGTCATGTAGTCGGAAAGAAGGTCCACGTGGCGGAAATCGACATAGGTGGAGCCGGCGGCCAGCATGTCGTGCAGCTCGCGCCGCAGCGTTTCACGGCCCGCCTCGACGCCAAACAACTCCTGCACCGCGTGCACGTTGTTCAAGGTGGCACTGGTCACGCGTGAGAAGTTGGGGCATTGCGAGGTCAACACGCGGCCCGGAACGGGCGTATTGACCACTAAGCGCAACTCCTGCACCGTGTAGGCGCCCTCCGCGGCCGAGTACCTCTCACACTTGACCCGCTCCAGCGTGGCGTGCGTGTTGATGTCACCAAACCCGTTGGCGCAAGCGCCAAGTCTCACGCAGGCCAGTGCGCGTTTCAGCGCTTCCAGCGGCTCCAGCGGCCGCTTTCCCTTCTCAGGCACGCTTGGCATGGCGTAGCGCACCCGCACGCACAGCGTGGCCGGGTCGGTGTGTATGGCGAGCGCGTCGCGCAGCGACGCCGGCCGCACTGACTCCCGCACAATGGCGCTAATGCGCCTGGGCTCGAGCCCAAACGCGCGCGCCGTGTCGCGGCACACGTGGAGCTGGAGCTCCAGGTGGTCCTTGACGTAAATCACGCACGGATCCGGCGCCACAAGCGTGAGCGGGTGCGCGTCAAAGTAGCCCAAAAGCGGCGCCAGCAGCGCGTGCTGCGCGTACGACACCGCGTGTGCGGTGCGCTCCTCGTAGGGTGGGGACTTGGGGCCACGATCTGCGTTCTCCTCGGCGCGCGCATTGCTCTGCGTGAGCAGCGTACGCGTGTAGAAGGTTGTCGCCTCGGCCATCACCGCGCGCACGTGTGTTACGCCGCATCTCGCCACGGCGTGCACGGGGGGCGCTGGGTAACGGGCCAGTGCGTCGTTGAGCGAGGTCAAACCGTCCGTGCGCGTGCCGCCCAGCTGAGTGGGGAGTGACGTGCCGCCCAGTAGCTGTGCCAGGCGACGACCGTCCCCACTCACCCGCACCACGAAGGCCACGCTGTCGTCGCCGTACCACCGCGCGGTCAGCGCGTGTGGGAACAGCTCGCCCAGCCAGCGCCACACCGCGTAGGACAGCGCCTGTTCGCACACGGCCAGCGACGGTCGGCGCCCCTTTGTGTCGCACGGCACACGCATGACGCCGCGCCACCCCGAGATTGAGCCGTCCAATAGACTCACAGCACGTAGAGAGGTGCGCGGAACGTCTTGAACCGAGTCCAGCAGCTGTTCGAGCGATGCGTGTGAGGCGCATCGCTCCCGCGGTAAAACTCGCGCCGGATTCTCCGCTATGAGCGCGGCGTCGGCTGCGCCGAGGCGCGTGGCCTCCTCCACGGCCGCCTCGCTCAGCGTGAAGCGCACCGTCGATGAAGTCAAGCGCGATGCGCCAACCAGGCGTTCGCATTCGTTCCGGCCACCGACGTTGGCTGCGCTTTGGCCGCTGTTGTGGAAGACATTCAGAATCAGCTGCATGGCCTGCGAGCCCATGGCTTGCGCCAGGTGTATGCCAACCGCGGTTCCAGGCGGCGCGTGGCACCTTGCACCGCCGTACAACTCCCCCACGCGCGTGACAACGAGGTCCAACGCGGCGCGCGTCCACCGCGGCCGCGCCGTTGCATCGCGCGCTTTGCGCATCTCGTACACCGCGTTGGCCTCGGCGATGACCGCGCGAGAGTCGAGCCGAATGGCCAGCTCGAGCTGTGCTAAACGCGAACCAACCGCGCTCTCCACCAAGGCCTCAAACGCCGCGGCTGTCTGCTCGGCCGTCGGTGGTGCGCCGCCGTCGTCGACCGCGTCGTCAATGGCCGAGCGCAGCACGCGCGTGACGTTGTTGAGTGTGCAGACCTCGTTCTGCGCGCCTCGCAACAAGCGCCGCATGGTTGCCATGGCCGCCTCCACGCGACTGCGCTCGCGCGCAAGGATGGCGGAGCCCTCCGCGTTATTCGCCTTACGTTCGCCCTCCTTCTTGCCAATCTCGCCCACCTTCTTCTTCTCGCACAACGCCGGGTCCTCGCCGTACCGCAACTGCACAATGCGGCCATTACAGTTGCGCACGGTGCCGTCGTAGCGCACCACGAGGTCCTCGCACGCTTTGGAGTGGCGCCGCGTCACATAGCCGGCGATTTGTGTGCCCTCGGCGGTGGAGATGAGGCCAGGGCGGCCCGCCATTGCGGCGAAAAAGAACTCTGCCGGCGTTTGGCCAGATATGAAACTATTGCTACTGAACCCTCCAGCCATAGCCCTCGGATACTCGCGCTTGTAGTGCGGCAACGAGCGCGTGTTGAAGTGCATGAGCCGGCTGCGGAGACAAAAGTCGCGCGGCTCCGCAGTGCGTGCGCCAACCCTCCTCACAGAGCGCCGCGGCGCATCGTACTGCGCATCCGTGTCACACACGCGATGGCTGCCCGTGACCTGTGTACCCACGCAGGCCACAATCTGCTGCAAATTGAGCAAACTGCCCTTGCTTCCCGCCTCCACCATGAGGAGGAGAGAGTTGCGGGGGTTCTGCCGGCGCATGAGCTCCACGGCGTGCTTGCCGGCGGCTGCCGCCATGCGGTTCTGCAAACCAATGATGTGGCGTTCCCTCTCGTCCAACGCCGTGTCCTCGGTCACCGTGGAAGCGCGGCGCGGCGGCGGCGCAGCCCTCTTCTCCAGCAAATACCTCTCCACCGCAGGTTCCACGGCCTCGGCTTCCTTCCGCACAATGGCTGCGTCGGCGGCGCGATCCAGGCACATGTCGCCCAGCCCCACACTGAAGCCGCGGCTCACAAGCATCACCACGCTCACGCTGAAAAGCCGCGTGTACATGTCGCGCAGCCTCTCTCGCCGGTCCGCAATGTCTGTGCGCGCGGCCAGCGCCGCGGCCAGCACGTGGAACACGCTTCCCGACCCCACCCCGGCCACGCCCTTGGCCACCATGCCGTACAACAACTGGCCGCGTCGTATGCAGAGGCCGCCGTCGTGCGCGCAGCAGGATGGGGGTGATTTGGGTGGCGCGGCTGGCGTGGCACCGCGAGCCTCGGCGCCCTTGTGGTCGTGCTCGTCCTCGTTACATTCTCGTCCATCCATGGTGATGAGTGGGTCCAAGGCCAAGGAGAGCAACTGCTTCCCCGTCCACAGCGCCACCACGCTGCGCACATTGTTGGCGTCCGTGTACACGCGCATAGCGGCCGGCGCTGGCAGCGCGGCTGTCGACCCGCCGTCCGGTGTGAGTCTGGCGGGCAAGACACCACACAGGCCGGCCTCGGTGACCAACTGCATGGCCTCGTCGCGACTAAACAGCGTGTCCCTCTGGCTGAGCAGCCGCGCGCCCAGCTTCGATTCCTGCACCAAGCCCATGCAGGCCGCGTTGTTGCCCATGTGGAGCACTTGGCTCTGCACAGACATGAGCTCGATGGCCTCGGCGCGCGCGAGCAGGCCCTGCGGGATGTGCACGTTGATCTCGTCGCCGTCAAAGTCGGCGTTGAGCGGCGTGGTGTAGGCAAGGTGGAGACGAATGGTTCTCCCCGGGAGGAAGATCGCGCGCGCGGCCATCATGCTCTGCGGGTGGAGCGAGGGCTGCCGGTTGAACAGCACAATGTCGCCGTTGCGCATCTTGCGGTCCACGACGGCTCCCTCCTCGAGGAGTGGGATGTCGAGGTTCGCGCGGCCCGAAACAACGATGCGCGTGCCGTTGGGCAGGGTGACGCCGCGACACGCGCCGTGAACGGACTCAAAGCGGGCTTTGGCCAGGTCCCGCGCTAGCTCCTCCGTGTTGTGCACGGTGACGATCTCCTGCACGCTCAGCACGTCGCTCCACTCCAGCGGCAGGCCAATGGAGTTGAAAGGTAGGCTCGCGTCGGGCGTGATGACGCTCCGCCCAGCAAAATCCACACGCTTTCCCATGGCGTTCGATCGAAGAAGGCCCTCCTTGCCCTTCAGGTCTCCCGCCAAGGAGCGATCACTCGCACGCGGTGCGCGCCGCGCTCCTCCCGGCATGTCGGGCGGCGCCACGCCCGCCTTGGCCGCATCGGTGAGCACGTCCACGGCGAATTGCAACTCGGCCATCGCGGTCAACAGCTTTCGCTCGCCCGCATCCATGGCGGCAAAATGCACGGGCTGCGCGCGCGACGCACCAATGTGCACGCACGTGTCGAGCGAGGCCGCAAGGCGCCGCTGCGCGCGCACCACGGCCGCGTACTGGCGCGTTAACCCGTTGATGGAGCCGCGACCCTTGACGCCGTTTGGCCGCATGGCGATCGGCGCCACGGGCAGCGCGGTCAGTGTCAGCGAGCGCACGAAGGAAGCGGCCTCGCGCGCGCTGCCCTTGAACATTGCCTCGGCGAGGGGTGCTTCCTTCCCCGCGCGCAGACGCCGCAACAAATGGTCAAACGCGCACCGCGCGCGCGCCGCCGTCACCGCTTGCGTGGTGCCGCGTGTCTCGTCGGCGCTCGTACACGTGGCCCTGGGGTGCTCGTCGGGCGTAAACCGCACCTGCAACGGGAACCACGCCGACGCGTCGCCCGCGCGCCGCGCGCGCTCCGTGCTGGGCGCCAAGGTGATCTCGGGCTGCGTGCGGCCGCAATACGTGGCTTCGTCGTCACCCAGCCGGGCTTCGGTCAGGTGCGAGGGGCGGCACACGCGGGTGCCCGTGCGGGTGTCCTTCGTTTTGGCCGCGGCGCGCTTCAACACGGACAGCGCGGACTCTCTCGTGCTGGCGCGCGCGGCTTCGCTGACGGCGCGTTCTCGAACCAATCCCCAGGCCAAATACTCTCCGCAAAACACGCAGTGGCACTCGAGCAGCGAGGCCGCCGCCTCCAGCGCGGGAAGCGAGGCAAACACGGGCCGCGACAGTTCAATGTGGCCGTGGTGCCCCGGACACTCCACACCACCACCACCAGCGGCGGCACCGTCGCACACGGAGTGCGTGCAGGGCCATTCCCCGTGGGCTCCCATGCGCGTGTCGAGGAGGCCATGGGGGGTGGGGGCGCCGCCCTCCTTGGAAAAAAGCGGCGCGTCAACCTTCACCTCCACCGCGCTATACGCGCGCACGTCGTCGTCGTCGAGCGAGGCAAAATGGACGAGGCCTGCGCGGCGCTCCGTTCCCACGACTTCCATGGAATTAATTTTTAGTGCATGTTGATGTTCACATGAAAGCCTGGACCCGCACACGCCGGGCGCCGTGCGGCTCTCTTGCGGTCGTGCGTCAAGTCGGCCACGGCCCACAACATCAAGGTCCAGTCGTTCACGGAGCAGGGCTGCAGCGCCTGCAGGCACGCCACCAAGTCATCTTGCCTGTACGTGGACTCCCAGCTCGCATTCACCACGGCGTCGGCATCCTCGCCGCGGTTTGTCATAGTGGCCGCGAGCATCCTTGCTCGCGTGGGCTTGACCACGAATTGCTTGCCGTCAATCACGTACGGGTTGCGAGCCAGCACGGTGGCTTCGCGGTGCATTGCGGCATAGTAAAAAACGGCCAACTCCCACGCGTTGTCGAAACGCAGGCACACGTCCGCCTTGCGCAGTATGGGCTGTTCGTTGTCGTCAAAGTCTCGCACTGTGATCATCTCCGGCAGCGTGATGTGCACCGGGCATTGAATTGTGCGACGCGTGCCCATGTGAGACGGGTTTTTCAATCATGGCGCGGCGCCAACGCACCATGGACGAGTTCATGGGCGGCGGCTGCGGCCCGGTCGACTTTGGCAGCATCCACACGCTGGCCTCGCTGCTCGCCTCGCGCTTCGACCCGCCGCTGGAGTACGTTGCCATGAGTGAGAACGCGGTGGCGCTGCATTTTTGCTTCCTCGAGGACCGCAGCGAGCCCGACCCCGTCCACACGCGTGTCACCGTGGTGCACGGCGGCGTGCTGCGGCTGGAGCGCGCGGGGTTGGAGAAGCTCGAACACGGGTATGGCGTGCCAAGGAATGAGGTCGAATTGGAGAAGCTGGCCACGTCGCTCGCGGCCATTGTGCACAGTTACAGCATGAGGGAGGGCTGACTTCACCGCCGCATGTGAAACTCGCACACCGGGTGGTGCTCCTTGCCCACGCCAACCCGGCAACACGGCGCGCACAGCGCGTAGGGGCACTTGCGCAGGGCGCGGTTCGCGCAGCCCGTGCCAGCACAGGGCTTGTCGTGATCCGAGGTCAGCGGCGGCGGCGCGTCGTCGGCGAATTCGGTCAGCTGTGCGAGCGGCGCCACGCGGTGTGGGCGAGTCTTTGGCCTCCACGCAGGCACGGGCGAGGCCATGTTGAGAAATTCGTTTCATGTCTGTGTACGCTAGACACCCTCCCGACCGCATTGCGATTGACTACACCGACGCGGCCGCGGTCTTGGACTCTGGTGCAGCCATCGCGAACTTATACAAGGTCGTCGTGCTCCACACTCGCTACGTTGTCACCACCAGCGACATCACGAACGCTTTCATCGTCGAGCACGACAGAGATGTCAAGCACGTGATCACGGTGGGCCAGGTCGACGTGGCGCTGCTTCACTATTCGTTCGGGGTCCGCAGCCCCGAGTGCGACGCGGCGCTGGCGAAGGTGTTCGACGCGCAGATTGCGTCGCGCATCGTGGCGCAGTGAAAATGCGATCACACATGGAGCCGGCCGCACACCCGCCCGCCAGCTCGTGGTCCTCGGTGGTCATGGCCTGGCACGTGCAGCGGCGCTCCCGGTTCCGGCGTTGGTCCATCCACGCGTGGCTTGTTCGGCAAGGCGCGCGGGGCGCCGCCTTGGGGTTGCACGAAAATGCCGTAGCCCGCGCGCCGCGCCTTGTTGTCGCTCACGTGATTGCCAGAGCACGCGCCGTCCGTGTACAGTGTCCAGGAGGTGGGCAAGGGTGTGGTGTGGGCCATGGAGAAGGGGTATTTGTGGCGCAAAAGGCGAGTTTGTGATTTTCTTCACACCGCCATTTTGCCGCCCCCGTTCTCACGCGGACCCAAACTGGCCCGAAAATTAGACAGCATGATGTCAGCCTGTGTAGTCAGATGGGTACGCATCGATATTTCTTCCAGCGCCACCGGCGTGGCACGAACGCGAAAATGCAGCCAATCTCATTTTGCCGCCCCCGCTCAAGTGAGGGGTCAACCTGGCCCCATAATGAAGAATAGCGGTGTCAACCTGTGTGGTCAGCCGGCTACGCATCCAAACTTGAGTTAGCGAGGTCCAGGGTGTGCGCCGCGGTTGAAAGCCTCTCTTCCATGCGGTGAAACCGAAATCCCGCATGACCGCCGTCGAGGTCGCGCACGCGCTGGTCGTGCTCAGCGGCCTCAGCGCACCCCACGTGCCGCGCTTCAAGGTGGAAGTCGCCATGGAGGACGCGGAGGCCGGTGTGATCAACTATTTCCCCGGCACGGTCGCACCCCGCACCACCCCGGACAGCGACGGCGACGTGGAGGTGCGCCTGGGCGGTGCGCGTGGACCGTGTTCATGCCGCAGCCACCGCCACCGCCCACCTGGACACCAGCGGCGGGAGACCTGGTGGAAGCGTGCGAGACCGACAACAAGTACCGCAGGGGCTGGGGCGCCGCGCGCGTGGTGCGCGTGGAGGCGGCGCGGAATCGTGTCGTTGTCGTGTATGTGGGGTACCCGGCGTGGGGTGAGCGCCACCTGCCGAGGGGTGATGTCCGACCGGTGCCGAGGGAGAGAGTGGCCATAAACTAGTCCGCTAACTTGTACTGTGAAGTCAGCCCACGCACGCCACGCGGTACTCGGCGCTGTCCAGCGGGAACACGTAGCCCTCGGGCTGCCGCCCGGACAGCGTGTAGTAGGCAAAGAGGTGGCGCGGGTTGTTCAGGTCCGTGAAGGGCGCCACGCACTTCTGCAGGAAGGCGTCCGGTATGAGGTCCGCGTGCTCCAGGTAGAACGTCGGCGCGTTGGCCCAGTCGATTCCATCGGTTATGAGTTCAACGTGCGTCGCGCTCTCAAAGCTGAAGTGCGTTGCGAAACCACCTTGCGTGTTGTAGACGGTGACGTTACTCCGGTCCCAGACAACGTCAAAAGCGCGATATTTCTGGCGTGCGCATCGCCACAGCGCATCGATGAGGATGCCATCCCGATCCACCGTACACACAATGATGTCCTTGCGCGTCACCGGCAGCCGCGACACTGCCAAGTCCATCTCGTGGCACAGTAGCGTCAGCATGGGCTCGGACATGTGGTGTGCGATTTAATCGCCCTCATGCTTGCGCTTCTCTCCAACCACCTTCTCGCGGCCCCGCATGTAGACCGCACGCGCCAACGGGTGCCGCATCACACCTCTCAGCCCCAGCCTGAGCCCCTTGGCCACTTTCCTGGCAAGGAGCGCACACATCTCCTCAAACTGAGCGCGCGAAATCGGCGGCACAAACATGTCCGGCGTTGGCATGCGCGCTGCTAGCTGCGTCGCGATGACCTCATCCGACTCTTGCTGTAGCCGATCCTCCAAACTGAGTGCGAAGTGTGCACTGTCGTGACATTGTACCATCACACGGCCCCTCGCGTAGGCGAAGCCAATATCTTCCCTGTTGCTGCCGGGAGCGAGCACGTCCGGCGTGCCCATCGCCTTCGTGAACGCCGCGATCAAGATCGCGCGCGGTCCGCTGGGCGAGTGGCGCTCGTACCGTACGATGGCCGCCGCAACCTCTTCCTTCGTGTAGGCCCGTTCGTAGGCTGCGCGCGAGCGCGGATGTAGTATCAGTCCCACCTCTCCCGCGGCGCGAGCCCGAACGGCCACTTCGGCGATTTCTTCCACCATGGTCTCGAACACACGCCTGTGCATCTTGGGGTGAACTTCCGGCGTCGGCACGCGAATCATCAGTCGTACGAAGCTATTGCGAATCACATCCCGTGCGTGTTGGTTCTCGAAGGTTCTCTTCACCGTGCCGCCATAAAGGTTGACTTTGTGTGGAAAGTGGTGGTCGCCGTCACATTCTGCCGCCACGCCTTCCGGGCCGCCATTAATGTAATCGAATTCGTGCCTAATACCGTCGATGGTGAATTTCCAAGCCGCGTCCATTGGACCTAACACGCGGCTCATTGTCGCCCTGAAGAAGACTTCGCTCTGACCAACACAGCATCGAGGGCATCCGGAGCCGTGGCAAATAACATTGCCCACCATCGAGGGCCACGTGTGTAATTCATGCTCCTTTGTGAGGTGTCCGAACGTCGCCACGCGCGTCGATCCACGCATGAAGTGTTTCGCCTGCTCCAAGGGGCAGAAGAACACGCGTCGCGTATAGGCCGGGTCTTCTCTGTCAGGCATGCAGGTGAACTCTCTCGCAGTGGTGAACAAATCATTGACGCCGGCTTGAATCTGGTGATGTGAACAGATAGCGCAGCCATAACCGCTGACCAGTACATGACGCGGTACGCAAAACCATTCGTGGTCCTCCGCCCCGCGGACGTGATGTGCAAACCATTTCTTGAATTTAGAGCCGTACGATACAGTGTGGGCATCGCGGGGATTGCGGAAGAATATGCGCGTGTAGAAGCCATCGTCTCCCTCATTTGGCGGCGACATGAATTGCGGATGGGAAATTGCGCATGTCTCGCCCATTTCAAGATCGAATTTCTCGGCGAATCGCGATTTTTGCAGTGATATTACCCTTTATATGACTACACGCGTCGGCCAGCGTCGGACCCCTGCGCGCGCGTTGTGCGCGCCGCCGTCTCACCCGCGCGCGCCAAAAAGGTTAAAACTTTAAAAGGGGTTGTGAGTCGGCCGTGGTCGCGTTTCGCCGGCCAACTACTCATCACAGGGCGGATGCATCTTGTATCTCGAAGAGGCGGCTCACTGTGACCCCTCCGTTGTTTACGAGGTCTCTGCGCGCATTCGCATGTCTGTAACGTGATCAATAGGTCATTTTGCCCCTGCTTCTCGTCGCGCGCACAGGGTTAATATGTATCAGGCAATTCATCTACCCAAATCTACTAATACCGCTCGCAGCACCCCACTCGGTTCCTCGAACTTCTACAGCGCGTGGGCTGAACTACGCGACAACCGCGGCCGCCTCATCTTTAACGTGGTCAGACCTACCGACGCATGCCCTCGATGCAAGGGCACGGATCGCGCCGGGCGCTGCACACACGCGATAGTTGATCTTCCAGTATGGAGACCAGAGAAGTTGGCAAGTGTGGCACGGGTGCACCCTCTCACGCACTGCCAGGTGGAGAAGGTCAGTAATATGATGGCGGATCAGCCTACGTTATTGGCCCGGGAAGTCCACGGTAAGATTACAGATGCCGAGCACGCCGCATTCGCGCGGGCGTGGATCGTGAGGTTAATGGCGCCTGCGAACTTCACGAAGCAGCCGCACATCCGCGTCCCCGTGGTGTACATGGCGATGGACCCGAACGGCGGCGGCTCGGGCAGCGCGGAAACGGGCAGCGACATGGCCATAATGTCGCTTTACTACGACGGCGCCAACGTGTCGGTGAGTTAGGCGCGGCGTCGTTTGTTGCGTTCCAGCGGGAGGGCGAGGGGTGGGTGGCCCGTGCGGCGCACGGGGTCGCCCGGGAGGAGGGCGTCATACATGACAATGCATGTCATCACCATGCTGTCGAGGGTGTACGCCTCGCCCTGGGCGAAATCGTCAAACACGCGCTTCACTTGCTTTGTGAGGAACACGTTGAACGCGGCGCGGTCAACGCATGCTTCGTCGGTGGCGGCGGCGGCGGTGGAAGCGACAACCGCGAAGCCCGCCGCATCCCCACTCGACAGCGGCGGCGCAAAGAACGCGTGTATGGGCGCCTCGTGGAGCACAGCCCAGAGGACGAGGCTATTTTGGAGAATCACGCCAATGCGACGCTGCTCCACGGTGGAGTCGGCGAGGGCGCGGGAGAAGAACCCCGCGTGGAGCTCGGCCCACGCGCAGGATCGCGGGTTGCCGAGCTCCAGCGCGTACTCGTCCTCCACGAAGCGCTTGATGTTGAGCACGAACGTTTTGCGCGTGGCCGCGTCGCCCGTGAGGATGTCCAGCATGTAGTCGTAGGCGCGGCGCTCCTTTTCCATCGCGTCGCACTGGCGCGCCCACGCTTTCAACAGCGCTCCCTCCACGGGCGGCATCGTGGATTGGGTTTCTCACCCCACCCAACGCAGATAGTCGGCATGGACGTGCACAACACGCGGGGCGCGAGCGCCACCGACATGATGATCCGCATCGCGAGGGCCCACGTGAAGGGGATCCGCGCCCACCCGTGCCTGCAGGACGCGCGCGTGGTGTTTATGTGCGAGAGGAACCTGGGCGACTTTGCCCAGCATGTTAGTGCGGCCATGGTCAGGATACCCGGCGTGAGCGCGATTGCCCCCGCGAGGGAAGACGCCTACGGCGTGCGCACGCTGCCCGACATGCGCACCACGTACGCGGCGCACTTGCGGTGGAGGTTTAAGACGCGGAGCTTGTCCCTGCACCACGGCACGCTGGTGTGCGAGAACCCCATGTCGTCGGCGAACGAGAGCAAGGCGGCGCGCATCGCGCGCACGTTGAAGGAGTTTGAGCGGCAGTTGCGCGGCTTCCAGTCGTGGGCCAAGATGCCCACGATGCCCACCAGCCGGATCACGTTTACGTACTCGGGCAAGGTGGGGCCAGACCGCCAGACCTCGAAACGTTTCCGCGACGACATGGTCATGTGTTTGATGATGTGCTTGTGGTACTCGCTGCACCACGTGCAGGGCAACCCCGACCTGCGCGAAATCGACGGCGCCGGCGCGCTGCGCGTGATGCGCGACGACGTGATCGAGGACGACATTGTGGCCTCGCACATGGCCACGGCGGCGTCCGCGTTTGGTGTGGCGGGTTCGCACGCGGCTACCAGCGGGGCCACGGCAAGGGCGGCGCTCGAGACGTTGAAGCGGCGCGGTGGCGGGTTTGCTGAGCCCGGGGCAAAGCGCTCACGCGTGTGAGGGATTCACTTGCGGGCGGCCACGAGCCCAGCGAACACGCTCAGCGTGATTGCTCCGACGACGACGTCGAAGGCATACATCAGCGAAGCCGTCGCTTCCACGTTGGTCCTCTCGTTGCACGTGTGCACCGCGTACAGTGTCGCTGCAAAAAGCATGTTCAGAGCCACCACGGCTGCGTTGAACGCGGACTCGACGTCCTTGGTCGCCAGCACCCAGACACTGTTAAGTGCGCCCGAGAGCGCCAAGGCCAGGCCAATCAGCAGCTGGTCGGCCGCGCGCCGATTGAAGCAACGCCAGGTCCAAAGGCGCACTGCAAACCACACAACGTTGCCGAACATATTGCCGGCTTCGACATAGGGCTTTGTCGAGTCAACCATTGGTATGAATTTTTCGCGCATTCGTGTCGTCGTACGCGGCAAACGAGAGCACCGCGACGCCAGGCTCCACATCGTGCCACCTATTGGCCACGTTGAACATCTCCCCGGTGGCGCTCCTCCGCAGCACCTCCGTGATGAAGGCGTTCAGTTCGGCGCGCGACACCTCGCAATCGGGCCGCACGTTGGTTTCGTGGTTGAACAAGCGGCGGCCCGCGAGCTGGTCCTCGCGCAGGTCTCGAAGGTCCGACTCCACGTCGGCCCCGTACTCAATGAAGCGCAGCCCGCGGGACATCATCGAGGAAGCAGAAACTATTTCCACGCATGGAGAAGTCCAGCGAGTACGATGTTGCCCCGCTTCCTGGAACCATGGACAGCCCCGTCGCGGCTCAGTCACCGCCCCAGCCCGTGTACTTGCACGTGAAGAGCGACGGCATCCAGTTTGCCGACAGACATCCGATGGCGTGCATATTTGTGGCCAAGGTCGAGAGAATGGACATCCCCGCGGGATCATCGAGCTTTGTGCCACTTGCTCAACACGAGTACAGACTGCGACATCCCTGTGTGTCGCCCCAGGAAGCACACGCTCGCGCGTGGCGCACATTTTTGTGGGTGTGCACGCGGCACTTGATGAAGTCAGGCTGGAGGCGCGCGCCGGAATACGACGCACCCGGGGATGATGGCAAGCTGGTGTGGGCGTTTGTGAAGTGAATTCACTCGCGCGTCAGCACGCACGGCGTGCCAGAGGTCCGACACTTGCCGCAAACGGGGTTGAGGTCCGCACGCGCGACAATCGGCGGCTCACCGGAGAAATCCGTCACGCGTGCGTACTCGCGGTCCCCGATACGTTCCACGTAGTTTGCGCACGTGTTCAACGCATTCGCGGTCATGGGCATACTGGTACCGAGCACAAACCGGGTTGACTCGGCGTGCATCTTCCCCGCAATGTGGTAGAGCTTCTGGTTCGCGGCGTTTGCCCGGCACCAGCGCACAAATCGGGCAGCTTCGTGGTCGACGGCACAGAGGTCCGGAATGACCGCGTATAGGTCAGTGTTTCCCTCGAGCAGGCTCAGGCTGCGAAACAATCTCAGCATCACAATGTAGCCATCGTCCGCTTCCTTCTCGCGCGAAGCCGCGCGCATGGAATGGACAAGATCGAGCCCCATTCCCGTGCTCATGTCAATTGTGATTTTCGGCGCCACACAAAAACCCTTCCATTGAATGAGATTCCCCGAAGCCACGCTGTTCTTGGCATCTCTGGTGGCCTGGGTGGTTGTTTCACTGGGCCCGGCAGCATTGCAAGTGTGGAACGGAGGCAGCGCGCTCGGTCTGTTGATGCTCTACGTGACCGCGATAGCAATGCCCGCCGACGCCGCGCTGTCCGCGCTGGGCGTGTTTGACAACGCTCGGGCGCCGCTGTACCGCCTGCCGCTTTCCGTCGCGTTGGGATGCACTATGTGGATCATCGCGCTGAGCGCGTCGATCTCAGAGTGCATCGCGTACAAGGCGCCGCGCGCGGACAAACTCCTCGTACAGGGCGGGCGCCAAGGCAAGGGCGCGGCCAAGAAGCGTCGCGGCCGACGCTGACGTGGTTGTTCTCCTCGCACTGACCCAGCCGTGCTCGGCCTCGCCCGTGGCCTCGGGCAGCGCGGCGCCGCTCAACAGGCGCGACTTGATAAAGTTGGACACGTTCACCACGGACCACAGCGCCTCGACCAGGCTCCGCTTCCTTGCCCCATCCAACAAAGTCGGCAGCTCGGCAAAGGAAACGCGCTCGTCGTGGTGCGTAACGCAGAGCACGCGGCGCTTTGCCGGCGCACACCGCGGCGCCGGAGTGGCCGGATCCAGTGTGGCCACCACGGTGACCACGTCCCAGTCCAGCGTGTTGCTCAACGCACGCGCAGCGGCGCGCACGTCGCTCGAGCGAGGAAAGATCTCGTCGCGAAGCCAGCGCCAGACTCCGCGCGTGAACGAGACACAGCGCTGTGCACGCACGAGCGTGGCGCCGACGAGAAGCCCCGGATGCACGTCGTGCATGACGGCAAGCCACTCCGTGTAGGAGTTAGGCCCGTATGGGTCGCCGCCCTGGTGGCGCCGCCCCTCGCGAAGCAAGTCAAACACACAGGCCTCCACAACCGCGGTGAACTCGGCCACTTGCGCCGCCTGCGTGCCGCGCGCGTCCTCGGCCAGCGCCGCCACGGCTGGCGGCATTTCTGGCAATGGTGGCAGCGGTGGCGGCGGAGGCAACGCAATGGCCTCACCGCCAACCAAACCGAGCCGCAACAAGAAGACGCCGTCGTCGACCTCGTGCACCACGAGGGCACGCCGCACACAATCGAGCGCCACCCCACCCAACACCGCCGCCAATCCCGTGTTGGATGGCTCGCATAACGGCGGCGCCAGTGAGCGAGAGAAATCCATTTCCGACTTATAAGTGGCACCATTCGCGGCACCGGCGTTGCGGCGCCGCCATGGCGGCGCCGCCTCCTCCCCCGGCGGGAAGCGATGACATGGAGTCGCGTCGCTTCTGCAACCACTCCGTGGCCGCGCGAGCCGCGGGCATTGCGCAGGAGAAGTATGTGTCGTACGGGGATAACCCGCTGCGCCGCGCCCTCGCCTGGCGCAAGGCGCACGCACAAACCTGGATGGTGCTCGTCCACGAACACACCTACCCCTCGGGTGCCCCAACCGTGGCCAAGGCGATTGCGAAGATTGTACCGGCGCCTCTGCCACCCTGGTCAAGGAGCCGCTTCACGCGGATGCTTGAGTCGCGCGGCCACGTGCAACGCGCCGCAATTCCCGAGGATGGCCCTGCATCACACACCGACGAACAGGGCCGCAAGCTGGTGTCGGGCCGCACGTATGAGGTGGTGCCTCGTTCCCGCGCCGTGGCACGCCTCCACCACGCCATCACACACAACATTGTGTGCTTCGCGCACGAGGTGGCCTCTGAAGATCCGTGTGCGTTCTTTGCGGACGTGGACATTAGCCGCGCGCACAATGCCGAGCTCGACTGCGAGGCGCTTTTCGCGCGCATGCTACGCGAACTAAGCCGCCTGCTTGTGGAGCGCTGTTCCACCACGAGTGCTGCCGCCGCCAGCGGCGACGCCCCGCGCAAGCCGCCGCGCTTTCGCCTCCTCGATTCCAGCACGCCCGCCAAGTTCTCGCGCCACATTGTGTGCGTCAATTCGCGCGCCGAGCATCCCTCGGTGTGGGCAGGCATCGCGGCGCGCTGCGTGTACGCGTGTGGCTACAGCATGTGGATACGCACCGACGGCAAGAATGCCAACGACCCGCGCGATGTGAGGCCCGCGCTCGACTTCTCCGTGTACGAGCTGAACCACCCCATGCGCACGCTGGGTTCGGCGAAGCGCTTCGATGAGAGGCGCGTGTTGCGCGAGATGAGCGGCGAGCCCGTGACGCGCGAACTGGTGGCCGAGTGTTTCTTCACCTGCCCGCCGCCGTGCCCTCCCGGCACACCCATTGGCGGCGAGGCTGGTTTCTACTACGTGAGTTCGAGCACAGAAGCCGAAGTTGCTGCAATGCACAGACTCGGCTACAAGCCCGGCGGCGCGTCTGGCTATGTCAATGTGCCGCTCAGAAGCTCGGCTGTGTGCAGACTGGGCCCTGATACATCCGTGGATCACGGCGCGGCGCTGCGCGAAATCATCGACGCCCTCCAACTCCCGTGTGCCGCAACACGACTCGACATCCGTGTGGCAGATCGCACGGCGCACGTGCGAACTCTATCCAAGGCGTGTGAGATCAAGGGCTCGGCGCACGGCTCCCGTGGCACCGGCGGCAATCACATCTTCTACAAGTTGCACTTGTCCACGTGTAAGTACCGCCAGGGCTGCCATTGCAGGGACTGCGATCAGCGCAAGGCACAATGGCATGACTTCCCGCCCGCGGCCCGTGCACTTGCCGAGGCGTTTGTGGCCACGCTGCCCGCGGTGACGGAGGAAGTGGTGGAGCCACCACCGCGCCTCGGCACCACCATGGCCCGCATGCTTCTTGGCGCGCTATAAACGTGATACGCGCCCCACGTCACCGCATGGAAGTCGCACTCCCCGCGCCGGCATTCAGCGCGCTTGCCGTGTCGCTCATCCTGAGCCTCGTTGCCTTGATTCTCCTCGTGCGTAGCGTGGCGCTATGAGTGGGAAGCCAGCCGCAGCCGCGCTGGCCTTGTTGCAGTCCGTGCCGCGCCGCGTTCCCGCGAGAATTGCGCCGCCGCAGGGCACGAGTGTGACATCTCGCGTGGATGAAACGCCCCCTCAGATGGCACCGCCACTCACACCCGAGTACACCATGGTGTTCACGGACCGCCTGTTGATCCTGTGCATCCTGTTGCTGCTCATTGTGATCGTGTCGCTGCTCGGTTACATTGCGGCCACGACTTCGCGTGATCGCCACTGACGCCGCGGCGCTATATGTGTCCCCGCGCGCGGCGCCCACCGCTAAGCCCGAGCAACACAGCAACCGCAGGCGCGTGTGATCGTCGTTGCGCCGCCCTCACCCTGGTGCAAAGTCAATGTCCGCAGGCACGAGCACGGGCACCGCGGGTGCCGACGTCCAGGTCAGCGAGTTCACCAACCGCAGGGGCGGCGGCGGCGCCGGCACCTCGGCCATGATCAACCCGGCCGCGCACCTCTCCGACCCCACCACGTCGCGACCCCAGACGCACCCGGGCATCTTTGCGCTGGTGCACGCCAGACAGGCCGCCGATCCCACGAACCGGCAGAACGCGCGCTGAGCGAGCACGGTGTATAAAGTTGGTCCGCGCGAACCGGGCACAACGCGCGCGTCATGTGGTGGGCCGCGCTGGTGGTGGGTGTTGTGGCGCATTCGTCGTCGTCGTCGTCGTCGTCGTCCTCATCGTCGTCGTCGTCGCTGACGACAACGAGCGGAGCGGAGTTGAAAATCCGCGTGGAAAAGGCATGCTATCGCGGCGTGGACCCAGAGGAGTTCAACGCCCCCTCGTGCTTCAACCCGCCCAATGCGCCCAGCTGCGGCGGTGACGCGCTCAACACACTGCCCGCGCACGTGGTTGAGGTGAAGTTTGCCATGCACAACAGCGGCCCCGATGACTACGTGGTGGATCCGATGACGTGGGACCACCGCACCTGCACCAAGGAGAAGTATTTTGGCCTGCAGGTCACCTACGCCATGTACACGAACAAAACGCTCAACGTGGCCCTCACACCACCCACCACGGGCAGCTCGTGCGTGTTGGACGACTGCGACAACTCGGACCACAACGAGAACACCGCGTGCAACGCGTCGCAGGGCATTCGCGCGCACTGCGACGCCAAGCTGTCCTACGACCCGTACCGGTTGCCGTGCCACTGGCTGGCGCTGAACAGCACCGCGCTGGCGCACGTGATGGCCGAGCAGCCAGTGGTGATTGCGGTCACCGTGGAGGGCGTCACCGCGTACCGCAGCTTCGCGCCGCTGCACAAGTGCCACACACCGCTCGACAGCGGCGACAACACGCTCTTGGTGGTGATGATCATTGTCATGGTGCTCTTGCTGGCGCTCTGTTGCTTCGCCATATCGCGGACCGTGATGAAGCGCGAATCCTTGCTATAAACCGGCACGCACGAAGCACGCACACACCACTCATGTGGCGCGTTGCACTGCTCGCATTGCACGCGTGTGCGTCCTCTTCGTCCTCCTCGTCGTCGTCGTCCTCCACCGCGGACAACGCGCTGCGCGTGCGTGTCGAGGGCGGTTGCTATCGCGAGGTGGAGGCGGACGAGTTCGGCGCGCCGGGCTGTTTTCAGCCACCAAATGCACCAAGTTGCGGCGGCAACACCTCGGACACACTGCCCGACTTTGTTGTCGAAGTGCAGTTTGCGCTGCACAACAGCGGCCCGGCGGACTACAACGCAGGACCCCTGAATGCATCCACGTACCACTCGTGCACCGAGGAGCAGTACTTCGGCCAGCCCGTAACCTACGCCCTGTACGCGGACACCTCGTCGGTCGAGCTGACGCCGCCAGCCACGGACGCGGTGTGCATCCTGGACGACTGCAGCGACTACACGCACAACACCCACGTGGCGTGCAACGCGAGCCAAGGCATACGCGCGCACTGCGACGCCGCGATCTCGCACGACCCGTACCGCCTGCCCTGCCACTGGCTCGCGCTCAACGGCACCGCGCGCGCACACGTCACCGCGGGCCAGCGCGTGACGCTCGAGGTCACCGTGGGTGGCGCGACGGCACACAAGGCACTCGTGTTGCGAAAGTGCCACAAACCTGCCAACACCGCGGTGGCGCTGTGGGTGGTGGCGTCGGCGCTGTTTTGTTGTTTCCTGTCCGCGGTGGCCGCCGTGATCTCGTACACGGGCGCGCGGCGCGCGGCGTCGCGCGACTACTGACGACACATAAATGTGACCGTTCGTAAATCCAATTCAAAACATGGACGCGCAACAAGTGGCCGCCGACGCGGCGGCGCTCGAGCGCCGCATCCGCGCCAGCCGCGTGCTCATGCGCACCGCACCCGCGGAACCCAAACGGTCCTTCCTCATCACGGAGCGCGACGACCGCCACCTGTGCACCGCGGACACGGTGATCGAGAAGCCGCACGAGGTGTTCATGCTGCAGCTGCAAGCTGGCCGCCACATGCTACCCAGCGCGGCCACCTTTGGCCAAATGACGGACGGCGAAAACGAGCGCCACACCTACGCGTGGGCGCTGCTCTCGCTGTGCGTCACCGCGGTGCACGACATGAACTACCAGATCCGCGACACCACGGACAAGACGCTGCTCGAGTGCGAGGGGCCCGGGATGGAGATGTACGTGGAGAGCGTTTTTGGTGCGTAACGGCACGCGTTTTGGCGCCAAAAATCCCCCTCACATAAACCGCAGAGGACGACAAGGCGGACGACGCGCTCTACCTGAACCGGCCCTTTGCGCGCGGCGTCCCGGACCACGTGCGCGTCACCTATCTGCGCTTCTGGTTCATTGTGCGCGAGCCGCACGCCGTGGTGTCCTTTGGCAAAACGCTGCTCGACCTCATCAATGCCAACTCGCTGCGCTTCGACGCGCACGCCTTTCCCATGCTGGCGGCGCGCAGTGCGGCGCGCGAGAGCGCCAAGAAACGCAAGCGCGGCGGCGGCAAGGCTGCGCCCGGTGCGGACCAGGGCGGCGAGGGCGAGGGCGCCGCGCAGGACGCCAGCCGCAACGCCATGCGCTACACGGGCGGCGAGTCGACCGGTCTGCGCACCTACGCCACCCTGCTCGAGCCAACGGACAAGGGCGCGCTCATTACCTCGCTCGAGCTGCTGGCCACGTGCATGGACAACGTGCTGGACCGCTCCAACGTGACGGCGCCCGACGTGCTGCGGCGCGTCACGGCCGACAAGACGCCCTGGAGCGGGAACCCCGTGCACCCGCTCTTCACGCTGGAGCCAGCGCTGTTCTTTGGCGCGCCCATGCCCAACGCGTGCTCCGCGCAGCGCAACTACCGCAACTACTACAACGCGGCCGCCGACGCGTGGCGCTTCCCGCGGCCCGACACCGTGGTCTGCGTGCCGCGCGACATGCAGAACGTGCCCTCGCTCTTTGAGCGCTACCTGCCCGCGCACCAGGCGCGCCGCACCGCGCCGCCGGCCGCCTTTGACCACAGCCGCGAGATGACCGCCGCGCTACGCATTGCCACCGCGCCACCACGCTTGTCCATCGTGGCACCGCCCGCAGAGGAGGAGGAGGAGGTGGACTGGCGCACGGTGGAGGTGGATCCCGAGGAGGCGGAGGACATACGGTGGATGGTAGGCATGGCGGGCGGCGACGCGCAAGAGGCCGAGGACCAGGTGGTAGTGTACCAGAAGTGCGTGGCGCGGCGCCGCACAGCCGAGCTGGCGGCGGCCCGCGGTGATGTCGAGCGCGCGGCGCCGCGGCGCCTCAACGACGACCACGTGGACCCGGGGCAGCGGCACGGGCTGCGGCCCGACCTCAAGCAGCCCTTTGACCCCCTGCTGCTGGCCAGCCGCCACTTCGAGGACAACGAGGCCACGTGCAACGCGTCCATGCTCATACCGAACGACGCGGCGTCGCGGAGCAAGTTCCACGAGTTTGTGCACACGGGCCGCCTCAAGAGCAGCTCGCTCAACGACATGGCCGCGGCGCTGGGCCCGGGCGGCGACACGGCCGAGGAGCGGGACTTTTTGCGCGCCGTGTACCTGGAACTCGCGCGGGGCCAGGCGGTGATGTACGCGGAGCAGTGCGCGGACCGCACCAGCAAGGTGAGCCTGATGGGCCGGCTGCTGGCCACGTGGAAGGAGCAGCGCTTGGCGGCCGGTGGCTCGGCGTGGCTGGGCCGCGACATGCCGCTCATGGACCCCGACATGAGCATGTTTGCCAACGGCGTGGCGGGCGCGCTGCTCGACCTCGAGAACAACGCCTTTGCCAGCACGTGCCATCTGATCGTCTTCAAGCTCTTCATGGGCCTTATGGACGCCTACCACCACCTGACGGGCGTGCTGCACTACTTGGCGCTGCTGCTGGGCGCCAACAGCACCTCCAAGACCTTCACGCTGGACACGCTGCACAAGATGTTCGTGGACAAGACGTCGCTCGAAATGGGCCGCACCACGCGCGCGGCGCCCTACACGGACGACGACCACAATGACGAGATCCTGACCACGGACGAGTTCCCGCCCGCGCTCATCGCGGCCACTGCGCTGCGCGGCGGCGACGAGGCGCAGCGCACCGAGTTCAAGGAGGTGACCACGAAGAACACGCGCACCTGCACCACCTTCTACCAGGACCCCAGCGGCGCGCGCCGTCAGCGCAAAACCTACTCGCAGTGCATCAACACGGTGGCGGGCAACTCGAACCTGACGCTCAAGGACATTGACCCGGCCATTGCCTCGCGCTTCGACGTGATCCCCTGCTCGCCGCAAATGCGCTACGGCCGCACGCCGGCCGACATGGTGTCCATGATGCGCTCGCTTGACTGGCGCGCCCACGCGCGCATTGACGCCTGGCTCGAGGGCTGCCACGCCACGCAGTTCCTGAACTACCACGTGGAGAAGCTCATCGCGGGCAAGGCGCTGCGCGACGTCACCATGGCCGCCTTTGACGCCTGCCTGACACCGTTCAACCGCACGCTCACCGAGCGCTTCTGCATCCCCATCACGTGCCGCCTCATTGAGCGCATGATGATGATGGTGCGGCGCTTCACCATCTGCCAGGCGCTGGACTACGTGTTCTCGCACCCGCTGTCGCCGCACTTCAAGAAGGACTTCGACATTGGCCAGCTGCTGGACCTGGACCCTCTCCTGCACGACACGCACGAGATCGCGTGCTTCGTCTTCACGCTGTTCCGCGACCAGATGGTGTCCCGAGCGCGCACCGTGGTGCTGTCGCTGCTCAACGTGACCGTGCGACGCGCCATCCGTGCCACCGTGCACGCGGTGGCTGCGGCGAGGCGCTCGGGTGCCAACATTGGCGACGCCGCGGAACGCGCGCGCGCCGACGCCTCCTACACGCGCACGCTCATGGGTGACTATCTGCACCGCGACCAGGCGCTGCGCGTGGAGACGGCCGCTGTCGCGACGCACGTCGCTGTCAAGGACGCGGCGCCGGGCGGCGCGCGGGCGCCGCCGGCGTCGAAGTTTGGCGGCGCGTCCCAAGCAGCGGCCTCGCAGCCCGCGGCAGAGGAGGCGGCGAGTCACATTGGCGACGTGGACTGGGTGAAGCCGGCGCAGTACCTGGCCTACGCGCGGGTCAAGAGCTCGCTCAAGATGATGGCCATGTCCATTTCCAAGGACTCGGCCGCGGGCGAGCTACCCCTGAGCGAGGACGAGGTGATGAGCGAGCTGCGCTCCATGCGCGACCAACACTTCCGCGGCCGCATCCACACGTGGGACCACGAGGCGGGCGCGCCGCGGCCCCGCACGCGCGACGACGCGCTCGCCGCGGTGCGCCAGCTGCGCATGAGCACCTCGGTGGACGAGGCGGACCTGGCCGACGCCGAGGCGCTGTGCGCGCCCATGCCCGCGCTCTTTGTCAACGGCAAGGACGAGTTCTTCATTCACCTGGACGTGCTGGACACCAAGCTGGACCCCGTGGACGAGGCGATCCGCGCGTGCGACACGCGCTTCGTGTCGCCGCTCTCGCGGAACTTCATTCAGGCCGTGCCGCTCGACGTGGACAACCCGCACCTGCTGCGCGTGCGCGACATGCACGAGGCCAGCGCCGAGGCGGCGCTGCTGGCGCGCGAGAGCCACATTGTGGTGCGCAACCAGGCGGCCGCGGTCACCTTTGAGATGCAGCTGCGGCGGCCCGACCTGTACGGCGAGCCGAACCGCGACACGTGCGAGAGCGGCGACACGCGCATTGAGTACGGCTACGACGAGCACTCGGCGCGCACGCGCGCCAAGGCGCTCTTCCTGGACCCCGACGTGCACGGGCGCGGCGTGAAGGGCCTGTGCAGTTTCGAGCGCTTCGAGGCGCATGCGCGCACCACGGCCAGCGACGAGGTGCGCCAGGACACGGGCCGCGACACCACCTACGTGATCAAGCGCCGCCAGCACTACCCCTGCTCGCTGCGCAACGTGCGCGGCTACCGCAGCAGTGAGTGAACGATAAAATCAAATCACATGCCCACCCTGGACGCGGACACGGCCGCGCTGGTGGCGGGCGAAATCGGCGGCGCACCGGACGACGTCACGCTGGCCAACGCGCTCGTGCAGCGCGTCTTTGACGCCCTCGGCGGCGCCAGGCGCGTGCTCGTGGGCGGCGGCAGAAGCCACCCCGATTTCTTCGTTCTCCGCATTGCGCCCAGCACGCCGTGCGTTCTGGACGCCACCCTGCTCGACGACCTGCACCGCCTCAACCACCGCGTGCTCACCATTCGCCTCGTCGCCATGCGCGGCCACGTGTGTATCAACGTGGCACACGCCGCGCGCGCACACGCGTGCCCCAAGGTGCTCTTCACGCCACCCGAGGCCGGTGCGCGCGCGCGGCGTCGCCACGCCGCCACGGTGATCTCGGACACGGACTGGACCGGCATCCGGCACATGGACGACATCCGCACGCTGGCCGCGCTCATGGCCGCGGTGGCCAACATGCAGGAGGACATGCCCGTGTTGGAACGCTGGGTGGAGTGCATCGGCTCGCGCGGGAAAACGGTCAAGGCCAGCGCAACCTCGGCAGCAGTGACGGTCAGCGACGACGACGACGACGACAGCGACACCACCGGCACCGTGTCCGCGGCCACGGAGGACGACGTCGTGGGCTACGCGCTGGCCTTCCACCCCATGCCAGACGTGCACTCGCCCTTCCTGAAGCACATTCGCGAGGACAACCCCACGCTGGTGCAGTGCTACGTGTGGAACGCGCCGCCCTTCGCGGACAAGCTCTCGCTTCTCGTGCTCAACGTGCGGCGCTTTGCCGTGACGCCAAGCAGCGGCGTGCTCAGCGCGCTGGCCAGGCACCGGGTGCGCGGTTACGCCGAGTTGGGCGCGGGTAAGAAGCGCAAGGCAGAATAGTGAAGCGGAAACTGCGTCACACTCAGCCAAGTCCTACATCCGCCGCCCGCCGCTCCTTGCCCATGTCCAGGTGCGACCCGACACAGCGCACACACCAGCGTGCGGGGTGCGACGCGGCGGGGTCGCGCGCTCGAGGGGAGTGCGAGAGGGGAGACGTGAGTCACACGAGTGTGGTTTGTCACCGCGCCGGCCGCGTGCCCGCCGGACCGCGCCGGCGCGCGCCCATGCTCCTTGCACCCGGTTCTAACGTGCGCGCGCAGTGCCACCTCTGCCGAACAAGCGGCATGTGATAGCCCGAAACGCAAGCCGTACCCACCAATGTGGTGGTACCCGCGCCGGGATCTGAACATGGACTCCGCCTCGCCGTACGATGTCTGTTTCAGGTACGCGCGCGCGCGGATGGCGTGTCTTATGCGAACACAGCACAACTGTGACCGAGCCGAAGGCTGAACAAGCGGCAAGCGATATGCCGGAGCTCATGAGCGGTGTTACGCAGCTCAAGACATACGCGCAGGTCATCATCCCCACCAACGTCTCTTCCTCTTTCTCTCCGCCCGCAACGGACCAAACCGAGGAGGAGCGCGCGATCTTCGACGTGGACGCACACCTGGAGAACGCGGGCAGCCTGGCCACCACGTTGCGCCCGGTGCTGGTGCGTCTGGTGGCCGCGGACCTCGGCGACAACAGCGCCGCGCGCTGCTACGAGACGGTGTTCCAAGAGCTGGTGCACGCGCGCGACAACGGCAACGACGCCGCCGAGAACGAGGAGGACTTTTACCTCCACCTGGAGGGCCGTTTCCACTTGGCGCTGGTGGACACGTACAACAGCGCCGGCACGCCCGAGCCGCTGCGCGACGTGGCGGATGCGTTCCTCGATGCCAGCGAAGACTCTGACAACGCTATTCCGCTACACGGACACCTATTCCACCTGCTACTGCGCAGTGCTGTCGTCGACGACACGTACACGGCGCTGTTTCGCGCCTGTGTGCGCCCCAATCCGCTCAAGCGCGCCGCCAAGCGCGCCAGGCTGCCCGCCGGCGACCCGGAGCGCGAGCTGATGGACCAGTTGGTGGCGCATCTGGCCAAGTTTGTGTAAAACACGCGTACGGGGCGTCAGCGGTGCGCCAAACGTGCCACCAAGCAGCGAGATGAATGAGTTTTTGAATTTGATTTTCTCTCTCACACACTGCGCCGGCCCTGGTCCACGGTGGCAACGTTGGGAGAGTGGGGAATTATTTATAACACAATTTTGCCACGTCACCTCTCGCCGATCCCATGGCCGTGTGCGTGACGTCACCAGGAACACGGCGCACGTGTCGCCGTGTCAAACACGTCAGCGCGCCGCGAGATAAACTAGGTTTAATTTACTATGGCCGGCCGGCGCTGCGTAAACGTGGCCAGGGTAGGTTGAACTAGGCCTGGGACATAGCCGAATTTCCGACCCCTCCCC
>Ga0163144_10001189_pt1 | contig 61528 bp, 52 predicted proteins | sample OliLak19BULKMAT1_FD_123175 | JGI IMG/M metagenome (GOLD analysis project Ga0163144, IMG submission 123175) | Freshwater microbial mat bacterial communities from Lake Vanda, McMurdo Dry Valleys, Antarctica - Oligotrophic Lake LV.19.BULKMAT1 | ecosystem: Environmental > Aquatic > Freshwater >...
ACGTCGGTGACGCTCGAGCCACTCGGCGGCGGACGGTTTCGCTACACGGCGCTGACGGGCGGCGGCGAGGTGGGCGAAGTGGTGCGCTTCGTGGAGGTCGCGGGCAAGCCGATGCGGATGTTTGTCGGCGACAACTGGATCGAGAAGGTTCGCGAACCGTGACGGGTGATCATGGAACACGGGTCAGCGTTCTTGGCCGATCGAGCGACGACCACGATGCCGGTTCTCTCGCCGTCTGTGCCACGGAGCGTCCGCGTGCAGCAAGCAGCGCCACGTTGGTGATACGCGTGCTGGAGGGCGGATTCAACGACCGCGAACCAATCCCTCGGCGACTCAACGTCGGTTCGCACGCGCCAGCAGGTCGAGCTGCCAGCGCTGCCGCACCAGACTCCGCCCGAACATCTCGTCACTGGTTTCACCGGCATGCCGGAAGCCAGCAGCGTGCACCAGGAACCGAGCCGTCTTCATGACATCGAAGAGTTCCAGCTCGATCGACGCGTAGTTCGCGCGAGCGGCAAACTCGATCGCTTCCGCGATCAGCCGACGGCCGATTCCAATGCCGCGTGCCCGCGACTCGACGTGCAGCATGGTCAGGCGCGCGATGTTGCCGGTGCCGCGCTGCACGAGCACGGAGCCGATCACCACCCCTTCACGCTCCGCCATCCAGCTGCAATCACGCGCTGCGTCGAATTGGTCGAGAAAATCAGAGGCAATCCGAAGCTGGTGTGCCTCGTACGCGCCGCTCAACTCGAACTCTTCGATCGCCGAGGCGATCGCCCGCTGCGTGACGCTGCTGACGTCCCCCGCGCGATGAGGCCTCAGCAGCCACGGCGACGCGTCGCGCGCTGGCACATCCATGCCGAACGCCGACTCGATGCGCTCCATCGCATCGAGCAGCGGCTCGTGGGTGTGCGACGGGAGCGTCCGCACCAGTGAGGCGTACCGCGTGGTGGTGATTGCCTCGAGGGCCGTCACCTCTTCGCGCCCGGCGGTCGTGAGCGAGAGCGGCTGCTGTCGGCTATCGGCGGAGTCGGGCGACTTCGATACGATCCCGGTCGTCTCCAGTCGGCGGATCACACGACTGAGGTAGCCGGCATCCAGGCCAAGCGAGCGGCTGAGAGCTGTCACTGTCCGTTGCTCGTACTGAGCGAGCTCTGCCAGAACACGGACCTCGGTGGCGGAATACGAGCTTCCTGCCGGACCAGCCTCGAGCGCACCAAGCCGCTGGGCAAAAAACCTGGAGAACCGGCGCAAGGCCGCGATCTTCTGGTCCAGCGCGAGTTGATTCATGTCGTGTCGGGCGCAGGGATGCAGAAGGTTGCTGCAGGCATGGGAATATATGCTCGAGGCACAAGTCGTGTTCCCTGGCCGAGCTCGCTCCCCGGCGTTCCGGGCCCCGGTATGTTCCACCCATGAAAATCGGCTTCATCACGCTGGGTTGTGACAAGAATACCGTCGACACGGAGCGCTACCTCGCGCAACTGGCGGCATACGGTGGCGAACATACCGACGACCTCAGCCAGGCTGAGGTGATCGTGGTCAACACCTGTGGCTTCATCGACGCCGCCAAGAAGGAATCGATCGACGCCATCCTCGAGGCATCGCGGCACAAGATCGAGGGCGCCTGTCAGGCCGTGGTGGCACTCGGGTGCATGGTGCAGCGGCACAAGGACGAGCTGGCCGAAGCGATCCCGGAAGTCGATCTCTTTCTCGGCACGACCGACGTCGATCAGCTCATTCCCCAGCTGCAGCAGCGTGGGCTGGTTGCCGCGGCGCCGATGATGCATCCGGGTGAACGCATCTTCAGCGGTGACGCGCCGCATGTGCGCTACCTGAAGGTCAGTGAAGGGTGTGATCACGGGTGCGCCTTCTGCGCGATCCCGCTCATGCGCGGCAAGCATCGCAGCTTTGCCCTGGCCGACGTCATTCGGGAAGCGCAGCTGCTCGAGTTGCAGGGCGCACGCGAAGTCAGTCTGGTCGCGCAGGATCTGGCGCACTACGGGCGTGATCGACGCGACGGCACCGCCTTGCCGGAGTTGCTCGAGGCGCTGGTCCGCGAGACGGAGATTCCCTGGTTCAGGAACCTCTATCTCTACAATGCCGGCATTACGCCTCGCTTTCTCGAAGTGGTCGCCAACAACGCGCGGATCCTGCCATACCTCGACATGCCGGTGCAGCACGGCAGCGATGCGGTGCTCACGCGCATGCGTCGACCCGAGCGGCGGAAGACGATTGTCGAGAAGGTGGCCCGGTTCCGCGATGCGGTGCCGGATCTGACGATCCGGACGACCTGCATTGTCGGGTTCCCGGGGGAAACGGAGGAGGATTTCGAAATCCTGCTCGATTTTCTGCAGGAGATGCAGTTCGATCGCGTGGGTGCGTTCACCTACAGCGCGCAGGAGGGCACGGCCGCGGCAGCGATGATCGACGATGTGCCCGACGAGGTCAAGCACGAGCGGCTCGACATGCTGCAGCGCGTGCAGTCGGCGATCACGGCCGAGCGATACGAGCGCCATATCGGGCGGACGGTATCGCTGCTGATTGATCGTGCCGGCGGAGATGACGTACTGGCGGTGGCACGTGCGCCGTGGCAGGCGGATGACATTGATGGCGTCACACATCTGGATACCGATGCGCCGATCGGGTCTCTGGTCGAAGCGACGATCACCGATGTGGTGGATGACTATGACTTCGAAGCGACTGCGACGGGTGCCGTGTCGTTGCCGCCCGCGCAGCTGCAACGCGAACGGGCGTCGCGCAGGCTGCCATTGGTGGCTTCTTCCTCGATCGGGAGTTTTGGACGATGACTGCAGTGGTCACGACGGAGTCGCAGGCGATCATGGCGCGGGCGCGCCAGCTCTTTCCCGGTGGCGTGAATTCACCGGTGCGCGCCTTTGGCGGCGTGGGCGGCGAACCGTTCGTCGTGCAGCGCGGCGAGGGCCCGTACATCTGGGACGCGGATGGCAATCGCTACATCGACTACGTGCTCAGCTGGGGGCCGCTGGTGCTCGGTCACGCGGCGCCGGCCGTGCTCGACGCGGTACACGACGCGATGCAGCGCGGCACCAGCTTCGGCATTCCAACCGGGCTCGAAGTGCAGCTCGCAGAGCTGATCGTGACGCGCATGCCGCACATCGAGATGCTGCGCTTCACCAGCAGTGGCACCGAAGCCGCGATGAGTATCGCGCGCGTGGCACGTGCGGCGACCGGTCGCGAAGCGATCCTCAAGTTCGATGGCTGTTATCACGGCCACGCCGACAGTTTTCTGGTGAAGGCCGGCTCGGGCGTCGCCACACTCAATCTGCCGAATTCGCCGGGCGTGCCGGCCGCGCTGGCCGCGCTGACGTACACCGCGCCGTTCAACGATCTGGATGCGGTGCGGGCGATCGCCAGAGAGGTACCGCTGGCCGCGATCCTGCTCGAACCGATCATCGGCAATGCGGGCTTCATCGAGCCGCTGCCTGGATTCCTCGCCGGACTGCGCGAGATCGCCGATGAGACGGGTGCGCTGCTGGTGTTCGACGAAGTCATGACGGGGTTCCGGATCGCGTGGGGCGGTGCGGTCGAACGCTTTGGCGTGACGCCGGATCTGACGGCGTTCGGCAAGGTGATCGGCGGCGGATTGCCGGTGGCGGCCTATGGCGGGCGCCGTGACCTGATGCAGCAGGTCGCGCCCAGCGGTTCGGTGTATCAGGCCGGCACGTTGAGTGGCAATCCGCTGGCGATGGCGGGCGGGCTGGCCACGCTCACCGCCCTCACGCCCGAATTGCATGCGATCATCGAACGTCGCACCGCGGCGCTGGTGCAGGGCCTGCGCGACATCATGCATCGCGAGGCCGTGCCGTTCAGCGCCTCGCACGCTGGCTCGATGTGGGGGTTCTTCTTCCTCGAAGGTCCCGTCACGAACTTCGCCGAGGCTCGGAAAAGCGATGTACCACTCTTCAATCGGTTTTTCCATGCGGCGCGCGAGCGCGGCGTCTACCTCGCGCCGTCGGCGTTCGAGGCAGCCTTCATGAGCGCGGCCCACGGTGACGATGTCGTCGCCGACACGCTCGAGCGGCTTTCTGATGCGATTCGCGCTGCCAGGCAGTAGGGCGCTGGTGCGCAGCGCGGCACTTCTCCTTGCCGTGTCACTGCCTGCAGCCGTGCTGCCGGCACAGGACCGTGAGGACAGTGTCGTCGAATCGTCGCACACTACGTTGCGGCTGAATGACAAGACGATTCGGGTGCTGCTCAGCCGGGTCGCGACGGGCGACGCACCAGCGCGGGACATCGGCAATGGTGCAGTCTGGAACGGGCGGCGATATCGCGGCACCGTCGACGTGATCGCCGACGGTGTCGGTGTGGCTGTCGTCAATCGCCTCGATCTGGAGGACTATCTGCGGGGCGTGCTGCCTGGCGAGATCGGCTCGCGCGACCCGCGTGATCGGGCGGCGTTGCAGGCACAGGCGGTGGCGGCACGGTCCTACGCTGCGGCGCGCATGGGCGAACGCCGCGCGCTGTTCGATGTGACGGCCACGGTCTCCGATCAGGTCTATGGCGGCATGAGCGTCGAACGCCCTGAAACCGACGCCGCCGTCCGGGCGACGCGCGGCCTCGTGCTGACCTGGGGGGAGCGCATCATCACGGCACCGTATCACTCGCACGGCGGGCCCGTCACGGCGGCCGCTGACGAAGTGTTCTGGCGACGCGGAAGTGAACCGTATCTTCCGGCCGTTGACGATCATGCGCCATCCGGTGACTGCTATTGTGATGTCAGCGGCAATCAGGGGTGGGAGCGGCGCTTCAGTCTGGCAGACATCGGCCGGCTCCTCGCGAACTACGGGCGCGACGCCGGTGTCGGCACCGCTGGCGACGTGCGCATGGTTCGCGTCCTTTCCACAGGGCCGTCGGGACGGGTGACGGGCCTCGAACTTGGCACCAGCACTGGCGCAGTCATCCTGCGCGGGAATGACATCCGCTTCGTGCTTCGGACGGACGGGGCGATTCTGCCGAGTACGAAGTTTTCGCTCGAGGTGCTGGGTGCGACCGTATCGCTGCGCGGTGTCGGCAACGGGCACGGCGTCGGCATGAGCCAGTGGGGGGCGATCGGCCGCGCCAGAGCGGGGCAGGATGCACGCTCGATTCTCGCGGCGTATTATCCGGGGACGCGGCTCTCGCCGTTGTTCTGAATGCGGTGTAACTCTGGTATCGCAGTCGTTGGTTCGCGCCTCCACCCAGGCGGCATGCACGCCTTCAGCCCTCCCTCCTCGGCATGACCAAGCCAGACCTTCGGATCGGTGTCATTGGCGCCGGCGCCATTGCACAACTCGCCCACCTCCCCGTGCTCTCGAAGATGCGCGGCGTGCAGCTCGCCGCACTGTGCGACAATGACAGTGCGAAGGTTCGTGCTCTCGCCGAGCGCTTCAACGTGCCGGACACGTTCACCGACATCGAGGAACTGCTGGAGTTCGAGCAGCTTGACGCGGTGCTGATCTCCACGCCGAATCACCTGCACGAGTCGCATGTGCTCAGCGCGCTCAAGTCGAAGCGGCATGTGCTCTGCGAACGCCCGCTGGCGCTGACCACCAAGGGTGTGGAGCGGATCCTGGCCGCGGCCGAGAAGTACGCGATGAAGGTGGTGGTGGGACACAATCATCGGTTCCGTACCGAGGTGCAGAATCTCGAGAGTTTCATTCATGGCGGCGAATTGGGCCGTTTGATCGGTATCCGCGCCGGCGCGTACAAGACGCGGCGCGGTGATGCGGGATGGCGCTCGCGTCGTGCCGAGGCGGGCGGCGGCATTTTTCTCGATCAGGGGGTGCCGCTGCTCGATCTGGCGTGCTGGCTGGCGGACTTCCCGGATCCGGTGCGCGTGACGGCCAGCATGGAGCGCGGCAGCGGCGTCCGCTCGGTCGAAGACGCGATGTACGTGCATGTGCAGTACGCATCGGGGCTGAGCGTGGCGATCGACACGGCGTGGGGCTACGTCGGCGAAGAGGATCGGTGGTGGTTCGAGGTGCTGGCGAGCAAAGGCACTGCGCGCCTGGCGCCGCTGCGGGTGGTGAAGGAGCTGAACGGCCGCGCGGTGGACGTGTCGCCCACCGGTGCCGCGCAGCGTGACAGCGCATTCATCCAGAGTTATCGCGCCGAGCTGGCTCACTTTGCGGCGGTGCTGCACGGCGATGTGGCCTATGAACCTCCGGTCGATCAGATCGTGGTGCAGCGCCTGGTGGAAGCGATCTATCGGAGTGCGGAGGAGGGGAAGGAAGTTCGGCTGTGACGTGCGGCTCTGGCGCTCGGTCCGGCGTCCGCGTCTCGAGGGTGCGCCTCGCGCTGCTGCTCACGCTGGCGCTGGCGGTTCTGCCAGACGCGCTCCCGGCACAAGCGGAGATCGACTGGTCCACACGGCCCGTGCTGCTGATGACGATGGGGCAGGGTGACGCGGTGTTCGAGAAGTTCGGGCACAATGCCATCGTCGTCTGGGATGCTGCGGCCGGACAGCCGCTGGTCTACAACTGGGGCATGTTCGACTTCGCACAGCCGAACTTCATCGGCCGGTTTCTCACGGGCGATACGAAGTACTGGATGGAGCCGAGCTCCTTCGAGTCGACGATGCAGCAGTATCGCTCGCTCAATCGGACCGTCACCGTCCAGGCGTTGCAGCTGACCCCGACGCAGAAGGCGCAGCTGGTGGCGTTGCTGGCGGTGAATGCCAGGGAGGAGAACAAGTACTACCGCTACGACTATTATCGCGACAATTGCAGCACGCGGGCACGCGATGCGATTGACGCCGTCACCGGCGGTGCGCTCACACGCGCGATGCACGCACAGCCTGGGCAGGGCAGCTATCGCTGGCACACGCGCCGACTGCTGGCGTACAGCGCGCCGCTGTACTTCGGCGCGGAGCTGGTGCTCGGTGTGGATGCGGATGCCCCGCTGACCGGCTGGCAGGAAGCGTTTCTGCCGCAATCGCTCTCAGAGTCGGTGAAGCGGATCGAGTTGCCGGCAGCGGAGGGGATGCCAGCGAGAATCATCGCCGGACCGGTGGACACACTCTTTCGCGCCACGCGCGGCGCCGCGCCTCGGGCGGTGACGCCGCGCGTGCCGATTGCCGCCGCGCTTGGCTTGGCGTTCGGGCTCGTCGTGCTCGGACTCAGCCGGCTTGGCCGGGGGGGAGCTGTCATCGCGATTGCGCTCTGGTCCCTGCTGGTCGCGCTGGTCGGCACCGTGCTGCTTCTCGCATGGTTCGCGACACAGCACGTCTTCATGGCGAACAATCCGACCGTGGCGTTGGCCAGTCCAGCATGGCTGCTCGGAGTGGCAGCGGCGGTGATGGTGATGCGCGGTGGCGTACCCACGGGCGTGCGCAGTGCGCTGCGGTGGCTGTTGGTCATTGCGGTCATCGGAACTGCCGGCGCGGTGCTGCTGGGCCACTCAGTCAGCGCGCTCGAGATGGCGGCGCTGCTGCTGCCAGGACATGCGGCGGTCGTCGCGGCGGCCGATCGGTATCGTCGGACGAAGACAACGTGAATTCCAGAGAGCGGGCCGCGACGTCGCGCTGACGCAGCGCGATGCAGGTGCCGAACGCCCCCCGATCAGGTGACTGGTCGGGGGGCGTTCGGCGTCATGCGGACTGCGGTGCGTCGCCTATCGACATATCCACGGTGTCGCGTTTTCACGCGCCGTGCTCCGCCGCCCGCCCGTCTCATCGACTGCGGTGAACGTCACCTCCAGAAACCCATCGTCCTGACTCTGCGACGTGCACTGCATTTCCTTCCGAACGCTGAATGCGCCGGACGCGTCGGCCTTGATCGGCCCAAACGCAATCGCCTGACTGGTATTCGGCGGCGGCGAGCCGGTGAGCTTCACTGGACCGTTCGGCGTGAAGTTCGAGCCCGTGATCGTGATGATCGGGCCTGACGCCTGACGCTGGATACTGACACTGAGCTTGAGGGCCGGCGTCGCCTGCGCATGGACCGCCATCGGCAGCGCGGCCAAGGTCAGCCCGAGCAGGACGGACGCCCCAATCGAGGACCATGTGCGACGAGCGAGGGGAACACGCATGGACGACTCCTGAAAGAGGGATGCCTGCGGTACAGACGATTGCAGGCGGTCGGACGGCACACTCGTACCGCGGCACGAGATCGAGCAATTCGACAGAAGAATATACACCAGTTTCGCGCTTGAGTTCAAAGGCCCAAGCTGTTTGTTTCCTTGCACTTATGGAACTGCCACAACTCCAGGTTGGTCCCCGGTGAGCTTGCGCGATCGCCTCGACGACGCTGTCGCCCGCGCCGCGATGGTCGAACAGGAGCTCCTTGATCCTCGGACCGTCCGCGACCCCAGGCTGCTCGCCAGTCTCGGCAAGGAACATCAGCGCCTGCAGGACGTCGTCCGACTGGCAGCCGAGTTACGGCAGGCCGAGCGGGAGCTCATCGACGCCCGCGAGATGGCCGCGGGCGACGACCCTGATTTTGCGGCCGAGGCCCACGAAGAGGTCGCCAGACTCGAGGCGCGCCTCTCGCAGCTGGATGACGATCTCAAACCGCTGTTGATTCCCCGGGATCCGCTCGACGATCGCCCCGCCATCATCGAAATCCGTGCCGGTACGGGCGGCGATGAAGCGGCGCTCTTCGCTGCCGATCTCTGGCGAATGTACGAGCGGTTCTTTGCCCGACAGGGATGGCGTATCGAAGTGATGTCGATGTCCGACGGCACCCTCGGTGGCATCAAGGAGGTCATCGCCCGGATCGACGGCAGCGGCGCCTTCGGCACAATGCGCTGGGAGTCGGGCGTGCACCGCGTGCAGCGCGTTCCGGCCACGGAAACACAGGGGCGGATTCACACCTCTGCCGCGACCGTGGCCGTCTTGCCCGAGGCCGAAGAGGTGGATGTGACGATCGAAGACAAGGATCTGCGCATCGATGTCTTCCGTTCGTCGGGGCCTGGTGGGCAGAGCGTGAATACGACGGACTCGGCCGTGCGCATCACGCACATCCCGAGTGGTATTGTGGTCAGCCAACAGGATCAGAAGTCGCAGTTGCAGAACAAGATCAAGGCGATGCAGGTGCTGCGCTCACGATTGCTCGACGCACGACTCGCAAAGCTGGAGGCGGAACGGTCGCAGATGCGCAGTGCGCAGGTCGGCACTGGTGATCGGTCGGCCAAGATCCGCACCTACAACTACCCGCAGGATCGCATCACGGACCATCGCATTGGCTTCTCCATGCACGGCATGCAATCCGTCATGGACGGCAATATCGGTGGTTTCATCGAGGCGCTTCAGGAAGCGGAAGTGAAGGAACGACTCGGTGGCTGACGGCACGCGACCGCGCACCGTGGCGGCGCTCAGTGATGCCATTGCCGCGCGACTCGCGCGGGGGGTCGACTCGCCGATGGAAGAGGCGCGTGAGATCCTGGCTGGTCTTCACGATGCGCCGCGATCGTGGTCGATGCTGCACGCAGCCGATGCCGTCACCGATATCCTGATCGATGCCGCCGAGGACGCGGCTGACAAGCGTCTGGCCGGCGCACCAATGGCTTACGCGGTTGGTCGCGCAGCCTTTCGGCATCTCTTCCTTCACGTCGACGAACGGGTGCTGATCCCGCGACCCGAGACTGAAGAACTGGTCACACTGGCGCTGCCGCACATCACCCCTGGCAGCACGGTGGTGGATGTTGGCACCGGTTCGGGCGCCATCGCACTCGCGCTGGCGCAGGAGAGCTCGGCCGGGCGTGTGATTGGCACCGACCTCTCAGCGGGCGCGGTGGAGGTGGCCGAGATGAATGCGCGAGCCGTGCTGCAGCAGGAGTACGCCCGGACGGAGTTCCTGCAGGGCAACCTGCTCGAGCCGGTGACCGATGAGCGGATTGACGTCATCGTCTCCAATCCGCCGTACATCGCGGTGGGAGAACGACAGCAGCTGCCGGACGCCGTAAAGCTGTGGGAGCCGGAAATGGCGCTCTTCGGTGGGGGGGACGGATTGACGCTCATCCGTCTACTGGTGGAGCAGGCCGGACGCCGCCTGAGCGCGGGGGGCATCCTGCTGATGGAGATCGACGCGCGGCGGGGCGCACAGACGTTGGCCCTCCTGAGCAGTTGGCTCTGGCGCGATGCGCAGCTGCTGCCGGACGTCTTTGGCCGGGACCGGTTCGTGATCGGACGCCGGACCACGGCAACCGTGACCTCCCCGGCCGGGTCTGAGGCCCGCACCAGCGCTGCGCTGCTGCAGTAACTTTCGGCCTGCCGCGCGCCGCCCCGGCCGCGCAAATTCCCTTCGCAGTGGATCACGCATGCTCGACGAAAAAGCAAAGGAACTTGGCCGCATGATCGGTCAATCGGCGGAATATCAAGCGCTCAAGCGGTCGAACGATCTGGTGACCGAGGATACCGAATCATCGACGGTGCTGCGCCGCCTGTCGCAACTCCGGAGCGAGGCACAGGAGTTCATCGAGCGCGGCGAAGACCCGCCACAGGCGATGGAGGAGGAGCTCGATACGCTGCTCCGGAAGGTCGAGGTCAACCCGGTCTATCAGCGGGCCATCGTCGCGCAGACCAACTTCGACAAGCTGATGGTTCGCGTGAATGAATGGATTTCCGAAGGCATCCGGACCGGCGCCGTCAGCAAGATCATCACGCTCTCATGACGTCGGCTGCAGCGCGCGGGCGCTTGATCGTGCTGGAGGGGGGCGACGGCGTCGGCAAGACGACGCAACTCCCGCTCGTGGCCGATGCTCTGCGCGCCCGCGGCCTGACGGTGCAGACCATTCGCGAGCCTGGGCAGACGCACGTCGGGCAGCTGGTTCGCGCGTTGCTGCTGCATCGCGATTCGACGATCAGCCCCGCCACCGAGGCGCTGCTCTTCCTCTCGGCGCGGGCTCAGGTGGTGGCCGAAATCGTCGCGCCGACGCTGGCGCGTGGCGAGTGGGTGGTGGCAGATCGGTTTTTCGTGTCGACGTACGCCTACCAGATCGCAGGCCACGGTCTCGATGACGCGCTGGTGAGATCGGCCAATGCGCTGGCGACGGGTGGCCTCGTGCCGGACCTGACGGTGCTGCTGACGCTCTCCCCGGCGGCGGCGGAAGCCCGTCGCGCGGCGCGTGGAGTGGCCGATCGCCTCGAGCGGTACGGTGAGGCGTTCGATGCACGGGTGGCTGATGCGTATGCGGCGTCCGTCACGCCGGCGTGGCAGGCGGCCCACCCCGAGTGCGGACCGATCGTGGCCGTGCCGGCCGACGGGGCGGTGGCGGCGATCACATCGCAGGTGCTGGCGACGATCGTGGAACTCGCAAGCGCGAACGCGGTGCTTACTGCATGACAGGTTTTCCATCCCCACGCCATGCCATCTGGCCCTCGGGCCAGTCGCATCCACGACGCCAGAGCAGGGCATGAACAAGGGTCGCAGCCTTACCGTCGCGGCAATCCTCGGCCTCGCCATGGTGTCCGGCGGCTGGCTGATGGGTCGCACGCTCCGCCGTGAAACGCCGACGGTGGTCGATGGACGTCGGCTGTTTCAGCAGGTGCTCGAGACGGTGCAGAATCAGTTCGTTGATTCGCTGCCGGCCGACTCGCTGTGGCGTGAGTCGATGCTTGGGATGGTCAACGAACTGCACGATCCACATTCGGTCTTCCTGTTCGCGGACCGGCTGAAGCGGTTCCGCGAACAGACCACCGGCCAGTATGCCGGCCTCGGGCTGCGCGTCGACGTGCGGGATGGATGGATCACCGTGATTGCGCCGCTGCCAGGATCGCCGTCCGAAGCGGCAGGGCTGCAGACGGGAGATCGTGTGGTGAAGATTGACGCGCTCGACACGAAGGGCCTGACCTCCGATGAAGCGTTGGTGAAGCTGCGCGGCGCGGCGGGATCCACGGTCGTGCTGCTGGTCGAGCGATTGGGCGTCGAGGGACGGATGACCTTCACGCTCCGGCGTGAAATCATCCATATGCGGGCTGTGCAGCGTGTGGCGATGTTGCCGAAGCAGATCGGATACCTCGATGTGAGTGTCTTCAGCGATTCGACGGCTGACGAAGTTGCGGCCGGTGTCGACTCGCTGATGCGCATGGGGATGCGGTCACTGGTGCTCGATCTGCGAGGCAATCCGGGCGGCCTGGTGGAGCAGGGCGCGGCGGTGACCGACCTGTTCCTCGACCCCGGTCAGCAGATCGTGACGTTGCGTGGTCGCACACCGGAGTCGAATCGCACCTTCACGGACAAGGCGCCGCAGCAGTGGCCCGCGTTGCCCATCGTCGTGCTGGTCGATCGCGGCAGCGCGAGTGCGGCGGAGATCGTGGCGGGTGCGCTGCAGGACCATGATCGCGCGGTGGTCGTCGGGACCACCACATACGGCAAGGGCAGCGCGCAGAGTGTGTTCGACGCCGGCACAGCGGGCGCACTGAAATTGACGACGTCCTTGTGGTTCACGCCGGTCGGGCGCAGCATCTCGATCCGTCGGCGCTCGGACGACGACGCGACGGCGCGCGGCGCCAGTGATGGCGTCGGCACCGACACCGACACCGACTCGACGGTGACGGCTCGCGCCGAGTTCAAGACGGACAAGGGGCGCGTGGTCTACGGCGGCGGTGGCATCACGCCTGACGTCATCGCGCGCGATACCGCCGCCATTGAGCAGGGTGCCGTGCTTCAGGCGACGCTTGGTCGTGCCGTCCCTGCCTTCCGCGACGCGCTGACGGCGCTGGCGCTGCAATTGAAGGCCTCCGGTGCGTTGGCCAGCGCGACATTCGTCGTGACGCCTGCGATGCGGTCGACGTTGCTGACCGGCGTGCGCAGTCGCGGGGCGATCGTCCCCGATTCGGTCTTCGAAACCAACGCCACCGTGGTCAATCGCCTGATCGGCTACGAAGCGTCGAGGTACGTCTTTGGTCGTGACGCGGAGTTCGCGCGTCGAACTGCGGATGACCCGGTAATGCTTCGTGCGCTGATTCTGCTGCGCGATGCGCCGGGCCGTGACGCGCTGCTCGTGCGCGCGAGCGCTGACCATCCGAGCAAGGTCGGCGGTCGCTCGTGACGTCGGGCACCGGTTCAATCGAGCCGGTGGTCCTCATCGGGGCGGGTAGGGCAGGACGTGCACTTGCCGCAGCCGTGCGCGCGGCTGGAGTCGCACACGTATTGGTCGATCGCACCGGCATCGTCGAGCAGCATGGGCCACCGCCGCTCGCCTCGCGGCCGGCGGCGGTCCAGTGTGCGTCCACGATTCTGGTCGCGGTGCGTGACGGCCAGCTGGATGTGGCACTCGATGAACTGCGCGAGCAGGACGGTGTGCAGGCAGGTACGGTGGTGTTGCAGGTCAGCGGGAGTGCCGAGCCGGCCGCGCGTGAACGTCTCGCGTCGGCCGGCGTGCACTACGGAACGTTTCATCCGCTGCTCCCGCTGATCGATCCCTCGCTCGCATCCTTCCGGCTCCAGGGGTCGGTGATCGGCATCGAAGGCAACGCGGCGGCGCATCAGGTCGCGTCGCGGCTCGCCGCACGCCTTGGTGCCACGACGATCGAGATTCCGCGTGCCGAACGCGCCGCGTATCACGCGGCAGCCGTCATCGCGAGCAACTTTCCCGTCACGCTGGCGGCGCTGGCGGAAGGATTGCTCTCGCGCATCGGCGTGGACTCGGTGGCGGCGCATCGGGCCGTGCGCGCGTTGATGGCGGCCAGCGTCGAAAATCTCGCGGCCGCGCCTCGCGCGCTCGACGCGCTGACCGGTCCGATTGCGCGTGGTGATGTGGCGACCGTCCGTGCGCATACCACGGCATTGCATGGGTTCCGTCCGTATCACGACGTCTACGAAGTCCTGTCGCGTGCGACGTTGGCGTTGATGCGGGATCGCGGCGACGATCCGACCGATGTCTCGGCGATGGAGACGGCGCTCGACGCCGACGGGTGACGGTGACGCTGGCGCCGGCGCGGGGTTGTGGCAGTCCTACGCGGCGATACTGAGTACCGGCACCGATGCTGGCCCGTCGAACCGAGCGGCATGAGGAGGGGCGGCCCGGGGGCGTTCCCTCCACGCGCGCACGTCGCGACATTCACTGCTGTCGGCTGCCACCCAAGGCAGCTCCCCGCCGCGCGCGGGCCCTGACTCGGACGGCTTTCCCCTGGTACTGCACATGCGACGTATCGCCACGCTCGGACTGGCGCTCACGCTGACGACTCCCGCGACCGTCGTCGCGGCACCCGTCTCCTCTGTCGGCATCGCACCCGATGCACGATTGATCCCTGGTGAGGAGCTCATCGGTCGCTGGGATCTGACGGTGACCGGTGCGACGCGCAGCTACCCATCGTGGATGGAAGTGAAGCTGTCGGGGAATCGATCGCTGGTAGGCGCGTTCGTGTCGAGTGGTGGGAGCGCACGCCCCGTCTCGCTGATCACGTTCGCGGGCAATGCGTTCCGTTTCGCGATTCCGCCGCAGTGGGAGCAGGGCGCCGGTGACATGGTGGTGGAGGGCACGCTCGCGGATGGCAGCATCAGCGGATCGATTACGGAACCGAATGGTACCAAGGCGTCGTTCACCGGTGTCCGTGCGCCAGCGCTGCTGCGCGAAGGTGTGGTGCGCTGGGGGGCGCCGGTGAACATCTTCAACGGTCGTGATCTGGCCGGGTGGAAAGCATCGGCGGGGACAAGCCAGTGGCAGGTGATCAACGGCATCCTCACCAACACGAAGTCGGGCGCGAATCTGATCACCGAGCGCACCTTCACCGACTTCAAGCTCCACGTCGAGTTCCGCGTGCCGAAGGATGGCAACAGCGGCATTTATCTTCGCGGCCGGCACGAACTGCAGGTGGAAGACAGCAAGGGCATGGAACCGTACAGCACACACACCGGCGGCGTGTACGGATTTCTGACGCCGAACACCAACGCCGCGGGCGACGCAGGCACGTGGCAGACTTACGACATCACACTCGTCGGTCGACTGGTGACGGTGGTGCTGAATGGCAAGACGGTGATCTCGATGCAGAACATTCCCGGCATCACCGGTGGGGCGCTCGACAGCAACGAAGGCGAGCCGGGGCCGATCTACCTGCAGGGCGACCATACGTCGATCGAGTACCGGAAGATCGTGCTGACGCCGGCGCGTCAGCTGCCGTAACGCCGCCGCGCTGAGCCCTTGGCCTGGGCGGCTCGCCAGCCGCCGGAGGCGCGTTGAACGCCCGCGCCAGACTGCCGGACTTTACGGGAGGCGGTACGGGCCGTAAGGTCCGGCCATGACTGACCGTCGAGACTTCCTCCGTTCTCTGGGCGCCACGGCTGCGGCCGGCGCCCTCTGGCCCAGGACCGCGTTCGCGACTGGCGCCGACCTGGTCGCGGCCAGCGCCTCGATCCGCCGCATCGGCGTGCAGTTGTACACCGTGCGCGGCGCAATGGAAAAGGATGGCGTCGAGCCGACCCTCGCGCGCATCGCGCAGCTCGGGTTCCGCGAGGTGGAATTCGCGGGCTACTTCGGCCGAACCGGGGCGCAGATCCGGGACGCGCTGAAGGCAAACGGACTCACGTCGCCTTCCACGCACATTTCTCTCGAACTGCTCAAGAGTCCGGGCTTTCCGCAGCTGGTCGAGATGGCCGCGACGATCGGTCACAAGTGGATGAACCTCGCCTGGCTTGCTCCGGCAGAGCGTGGGTCGGCCGAGAAGTACAACGCACATGCCGATGCGCTGCTCGCGGGTCAGACAGTCGCCAAGGCGGCAGGGATCACCCTCGGGTACCACAACCACGATTTCGAGTTTGATCCCATCGGCGCGACCAACGGCTACGAGATTCTGCTCGACCGCACCAGGGGGAGCGGGATCCAGTTCGAGATGGACCTGTACTGGATGCGCGTGGCGGGCAAGGACCCACTGTCGTACTGGACTCGATTTCCCGGCCAGTTCCCGATGGTACATGTGAAGGATTCGGCTGGCGCTCCCACCAACGAGATGCGCAGCGTCGGCGACGGGACGATCAACTGGGCGCAGCTCTTCGCGCAGCGCAAGGTGGCGGGCATTCAGCACTTCTACGTCGAGCACGACAATCCGACGGATCCCTGGGCCTCGATCACGAACAGCATTACGTATCTGAAGCGGCTTCGCTTCAAGTAACGCAACGAGAGATTCAGTCTGCGGGTTCCGCCGTCTGCTCCGTGATTCCTGCACCCCGGTGTCGTGTCGCCGAAGTCTCGTGGTAGTCGGGCGCGTCTTTTGGCGCGAGCCGGCGTTGCAACGCCTCGCGATACCGCTGGTATCACTCCGGGTTGCGCCTTGGCTGGCGCCGAAACTCGTCACCCGCCTTTGGCCACGGCACTTCAGCGACGCGACACCAGCGACATGAATCCGCGCATTTTTTTCTGGTCGGTCACCTCTGCGCTGGCCGGCTTCCTGTTCGGTTTCGACACCGTCGTCATCTCCGGCGCTGAGCAGACGATTCAGGCGCTCTGGGGCCTCGGCGCCGGTCTGCACGGCATCGCGATGGCGTCAGCGCTCTACGGAACCGTCATTGGCTCACTCGTCGGCGGCTGGCCGACGGATCGATTCGGACGCAAGCCGACGCTGCTCTTCATCGGCGTCCTGTATCTGGTGGGTGCGATCTGGTCGGCACTCGCCGGCGACGTGTACTCCTTCATCATTGCGCGTGTCCTCGGCGGCCTGGGCATCGGGATCTCGACCATCGCCGCGCCACTCTATATCTCGGAAATCGCACCGCCCGACAAGCGTGGCCTGCTGGCCGGGATGTTCCAGTTCAACATCGTGTTCGGCATTCTGGTGGCATTCCTCTCGAATGCACTGCTCGCCGGAACGGGAGAGAATGCGTGGCGCTGGATGCTCGGCGTGGCTGCGGTGCCGTCGCTGATCTATGCGATCTCCTGCCTGGCGCTGCCTGAAAGCCCGCGGTGGTTGCTCAGTCGCGCGAACAGGCGCGCGGAAGGCATCGCCGTGCTGCAACTGATCGAACCGGCCGCCACGCCCGCCGCCATCGCCGCCAAGGCTGATGAGATCATCGCTGCCGCCGCACCGCGTCCCGGCGCCGGGGCATTCTGGACGCGTGAGTTGCGGGTGCCGATTCTCCTGGCATTTCTGATCGCCTTCTTCAATCAACTGTCGGGCATCAACGCGATCCTGTACTTCGCACCCCGGATTTTCGAGCTGACGGGGCTCGGCGGCAAGGCGGCGCTGCTCCAGTCGGTTGGCATCGGCATCACCAACCTGATCTTCACCTTTGTGGGCTTGGGCCTGATCGACAGGCTCGGACGCCGCACGCTGCTCTACATCGGTTCGTTCGGATACATCTTCTCGCTTGGACTCGCCTCATGGGCATTCTTCACCGAGCACTATAGTATCGTTCCTGCCTGCATCTTCGCCTTCATCGCAGCGCACGCCATCGGTCAGGGGGCGGTCATCTGGGTGTTCATTTCCGAGATCTTTCCCAGTCGGCACCGCGCGGAAGGGCAGGCGCTCGGCAGCTTCACGCACTGGATCTTTGCGGCGTTGCTCACCACGTTCTTCCCCGGAATGGTGAGCGCGTTCGCGCCGGGGTATGTCTTTCTGTTCTTCTGCCTGATGATGGTGCTGCAGTTGATCTGGGTTCGGACGATGGTTCCGGAGACCAAGGGTCGGACGCTCGAAGAGATTCAACGCCAGCTTGGCCTGGCCTGAGCAGGTGACGGGCGGCGTTGCGGTGAGGCGGGGTGCAACGGCGGCAGGTACACGACACACTGGAGTTTCACGTGCCCCATCGCATCGTCGGGATCGGCGAAATTCTCTGGGACCTGCTGCCATCGGGCGCGCAGCTTGGTGGCGCTCCCGCCAATTTTTCCTGTCACGCCAGTGCGCTTGGCGCTGACGCGTGTGTCGTATCGCGAATCGGGATGGACGCCCGCGGCGACGGAATCTTCGCTCGCCTCCGCGACCTGCACCAGAACACGGCGTACCTCCAGCGCGACGCGACGCGACCGACAGGGACGGTGACGGTCGATGTCGATGCGATGGGTCAGCCGCGGTTCGAGATTCATTGCGATGTGGCGTGGGACGCGCTCGAGGCCGACCAGAACGCGCTCCGGGCGGTCGCGTCGGCCGATGCGGTCTGCTTCGGGACACTGGCGCAACGGGCTGAGACATCGCGTCGCGCCGTTCGGGAGCTGGTCTCCGCCGCGCCCTCCCATGCCTTGCGCATTCTCGACGTCAACCTTCGACAGCAGTATTACTCGCGCACCATCATCGAGGAATCGCTTGCCCTCGCGTCGGTCCTCAAGGTCAATGATACAGAGCTGCCGCGCCTGGCGGCGATGCTGTCACTGACTGGCGACACGCACGCGCAGATCGATCAATTGGCGGATCGCTGGCAGCTCCGGGCCGTCGCCTGTACGCGCGGTGCATTCGGCAGTCTGTTGCGGACGGCGCATGAGTGGTCGGATCATCCCGGAATTCCGACCAGTGTCGTCGACACCGTCGGGGCAGGCGATTCGTTCACGGCGGCGATGACGCTCGGATTGCTCAACGGCTGGTCGCTGGCCGAGGTCAATGCGCAGGCGAACCGACTGGCATCCTTCGTGGCGTCGCAGGCTGGTGGGACACCGTTGCTGCCGGTCACGCTGACGTCGGCGTTCGCAGGCTGAGTCACCGCACGGTGCTGCCGGTCGGGCAGGGCTCGTCCGACGAGGGTCCGGTCAGTCGAGCGCGGCCAGTTCGTCAATGAGTGCTGCGGCGGATTGCGGTCGTGCGTCGGGCGTCGGTGCCATCATCCGAGCCACGATCGATTCGAGTGCAGTCGCCCGCGTCAGAACCCGAGGCGCTGGCTGTTCTCGCAGGGCGTTGGCGGTATCGAGCTTGTGCGCAATGAACGTCACCCGTGTTTCGGCGTCGAACGGTGTCGAGCCGAGGAGGCACTCGTACAGCACCACCCCGGCCGCGTACAGGTCGCTGGCAGTGCCTGGCGGGGCACCGATCAGCTGCTCGGGTGACATGTACTCCGGCGTGCCGATCACGGCGCCCGCGATCTGCGGTAACGCGGCAGGCGGCGCGGCGGCTGTTGCGTGATCGCGCAAGGCGCGGTGGCCCATGCGCGCGAGTCCGAAATCCGAGACTTTCAACACACCATTCGGTCCGATGAGCAGGTTCGCCGGCTTCAGGTCGCCGTGTACGATGCCCTCCGCGTGCATTGCGCTCAGTGCGCGAAGCAGCTGCCGCGCAATCGAGAGCACAGCCGTCGGGGGCAGCGCACCACGCGTCTCGATGATCGTCGCCAGTGATGCGCCGTCGACGAACTCCATCGTCAGAAAGGTGATGCCGTCCGCTTCACCAAGATCATGCAATCGTACGACATTGCGATGCGTGATGCGTCTGGCGACCCGCAGTTCCTCCGCCAGTGCCCCGCCTGCCGCCGCATCACGTGCAACCACATCCGGGCGCAACACCTTGAGTGCCACCGATTCCCCGATCACGCGATCGCGCACCTTGTACACGATGCCAAGCCCACCACTTCCAAGTGTCGCCTCGACGAGGTAACGGTTGGCAACCACGGAACCAATGTGCAGCGCAAGACCCGAACGAAGACCAGGCTGACCGCGCGGCAGTCCGCCTCCGATCGCGAAGCGCGCGCCACCGCGCGTAACCGGTTCCGGCTCCAACGACGACTGTGGCCGCCCCGGCGCCAACCCGGTCAGCAATTCCTTGTCGCGCAGATCAGCCATCAACGACGAGAATGCGATCCCAAGATCCCGGATCTCCGTCCCTGATCCGATCGTGCGCAGATTGTCATCCACTTCCGAGTCGTACTCGCCCTCGGATGCGCGACGGACGGCACCGGCGAGCGCACGTACCGGTCCCGCGATTCGCCGCGCGGCCGCGAACGCAGCCAGCCAGCTGAGGAGCAGGCCGATCACGCCAGCGATGGCGAGCGAGCGACGAAGACTGGAGATACCCGTCAACTCGGCGTCGCGCGAACGCAGCACGACGAACCCGCCCACAGCGTCACCGCCCGCGGTGGTCAGCGTACTGCCCTGTACAAGGTACCGCACCTTGCCGATGCGCAGGTCGGGGTATATCTGCCCGCGTTCATCGCTGCGATCCGATATCGTTGACACAGCTGAGCGAACGTCCGAGGCGCGCCCGAGCGTCGAGACCGAGAGGGTGCGCGTACCGTCCGGATTTCTGACATAGAACACCAGATCACTTGACGTTGTCGCCTTCACGTCCCGAACCAGCATGGAATCGACGATTCTGGTCGCGACCAGCACGCCGATCGGTGCGCCAGCTGGCGCCGTGATCGGAACCGCGATCGCCTGAAACAGCAGCGAGTCGCGCGACACACCGAACCCGCTGGCCGTCAACCCGCGCAACGCTCCGGCTACCAGCGGGACGGTGCCCATGGCAATACCACTCGCACCCGGTTCATCGCTCTTGGCCAGCATCACACCACGCGCATCGGTGATGAAGACCCAGTCGGCGCCGAGTTGTTCACTCGCTTCCATCGCCTGATCGAGGATGTCGTCGCGACGCTGCTCCGTGACCAGCGTCCGGAAGTATGGCCCCTGCACAAACACACGGGCGCCGCCCAGCAGGCTACGACTGCGGCCGGCGAGAAACTGTGCGACCAGATCGGCTGATTGCTCCACGCCGCGTTGCGCCGATGCCTCACCCGCGCGGCGGACCGATGCGGACGTGATCATGAACGCCGCCACAACCACGACCGCGACAATCGCTGCGGTGCCGAGGAACACGCGACCGGTCAGTCCCAATGTCATGCCAAAGGCTGGCGCCGATGGCGCGGCTGATCGTCGCATGGCAGCGATGCTCAGTACCGATCGGCGCGAGTGGAGGAGTATGGTGCACCGAACTTGTTCAGGTGTGGGCCTGGAACGTGTCCTCGTGCATCGAGCGAGAGCTGCACCGCTGCACCTGTGGCGGTTACGGTAATCTCCTGCGTCAGGTGTGCCGCGCGTTCGTGCCAGACGTGCAGCCGATACAGCCCGACCGGAACATCAGCCAGTGCGAAGCGCCCATCAGCTCCGGCACGCACGACGTGCCGGCCCGGCACCGCGATCACGTAGCTGACCATTCTCGCGTGGATGTTGCAGTAGATGGCGTAGATTCCGGGTTGCGAAAACGTCGCGGCCCGCGTCGCGCCACGACGGTACAGTCCGAGATCAAAACGGGCAGGATCGGTGTTCGAGAAGACATTGTGGCTGAATGGATCCTGGTTCGGGAACTGTACCGTCCCTCCCCTCGAGATCACCGCGGTGTGTGGCACGAACTCCCGTCCGCGCATGGCGATGGTGGCGTCGGCGCTCACCGTGCCGCGGTCTGGCTCGGTGCGTGCCTCGAGCGACTCCAGATAGACGATCGCGATACCAGGATCGCTCCGTGCATTGCCGGCGCGTTCGAGCACCGTCAGCTGCCCGCTCACCGTTCCCGCCTGAGGTGACGCGGCCGTGATGCCGAGCATCAGCGCCACAAGTCCGCTGAGACGAAGTGGTACGCGGTACCACACTACAGCTCGAACCCGAAGGAGAGGTTCACATGGTTCGCGCGACTCGTCTGGTCGGAGTAGCGAGTCCGCACCTGTCGGAACTCGAGCCCCATCACCAGCGGCTGCGCCGGACGCCAGAGCAGATGTGCCGAGCAGGCGGTGTTCGCGAGACGAATGGGTCGGTCGTCCCGATTGACGCTGTTCTTTCCGCAGCCAGCGCCGCTGATCAAGGTCGTGTGCGCCTGCACGTTCAGTTGAATCCAGCCCGCGACGTCGCGAATCGGTGGGCCGATGGTCGCACCACTCAGTGAGCGACCGAATCCCTGGCCGATACCGCCACCACCGAGGCCGCGCACCAGCTGCCCGCGATAGGCTTCGCCACGGACTTCCACGCGCGGCGCAACCATCACGCGCGCGTCGACACTCACGGCGCGGCTGATGCTGGTCGAATCGCCGGCAGCACGCACCCAGCCGCGGTGAATGCCAACGCCAATCTCGCCGCCACTCTCACCCAGCGACACGTCACTCGGGGCGCCAGACTCAGAGGCGCCTTCACCCCATCGAACGTTCATGCGGCCCTGCAGGTAGGGTCGTCCGGAGCGCTCACCCGCGTCAACCGCGTCGGTTTCGGCCGTGTTCAGCGTGGCGGAGAACGGCGCCAGAACGGCGCCCTGGACTCCGAGCCTGACACCAGCAGGCAGCACCAGCAGATCGCGTGACACGCGGATCTGCGGCAGCCAGTTCCACAGATTGCCTGCCGCGACGAAGCCCGGAACGCCCACCGACGCAAGGCTGATCGGATTGAGGTCGGAGATCAGCGGTGTCTCCGATCCAACGAAGATCGAGCCACGGTCCCAACGCAGGCGTGCGCGCGCAGTGCGCAGCCGTGGTTCCGGAAAGAGGCGTCGGTCGCCCGGACCGGTGGAAACCCCACCGAAGAAGTCGAGCTCGACGTCGCCTTCGAATACGCCGCCCATCACACTGTCCACACTCAGCGCCGCCCCGAGGCGTGTCTGGCGTACCGACATGCCCAGGGCGCGCGTCCCGGGCGAGCCCGCTGGTACGCCGCCGGGCAGCGTCGGCAACACCGCAGCGGCCGGTAATCCGAACTGCGGCACGTCCACGGTGTTGACGCGATTGGTCGTCAGGAACGAGTTCATCAGCACGCGCGCGGACAGCTCGATCTGAAGGCGCGACCGCGTCCGGACGACGGTGCCCGCTTCAACCGCCAACTGCTGTCGCAGCAGCTCGATCGCAGCTTCGGCACGTCGGAGTCGCGCCGCGATCGAATCGCGTGACGCAGCGTCAGCGGCCCCACTGTCGGTCGATGACGAGCGCTGTTGTGCGCTCAGTCCTGCAACGCCGAAAAGCATCAACAGCATCAATGACAGCAACGCGGCGCGCGCCGTAGCAATGCACGCGACGCGACGGCGCTTGCCGGTGCCGGAACGCAGCACGGGATCGATCACGAATCCTCACAACGGCGGGACTGAGAACGGATCGTCAGGAACGACCTTTCCCAGTGAAAGTAGAGTGCGACGGATGATGAGAATCAGCGCCCGCCACCACCAACCCGCAATGCCGCCAGCTCAGCTGGGGGCACCTCGCCAATCAGCACTGCGCCGGATTCCAGCGCCGCCCACGCGACCATACCCTGTCCGCCGCTGGAGGCACTCACCAAGCGCCCCGCCGCCACCGGAGCGCGCAGGCCCGGGTGCCGGAAAAATACCGGTTCGGCAATCAGATACTCCAGCACCAACCGGTCGTGCCAGCGATAGGCGAGCACGGCCGCTGGTTCGCCATCGAGGTCGGTACTCCAAGCCGCTAGCAGCCGGAGCGACGGATCGTGCAGCACATCGACGGGGAAGGGCACCGCCGCGCGAACCGCGTCCAGATCCCGCGCCCGGCCTGGCAGATCTCCGGCCGTCACGCGCCGGTAGTCGGCGAGGATGTTGGCGAAGAGCGGCACGCGCATCGCATCGATCGACGCCAACGATGCGGGCGACACCACTGCGCGCGCACCCGCGCCATCATACACGAACAGTGCAATACCGAAGATCACCACCATCGCTGCGGCAATTCGCGCGCCGCGTGTGGCCCACCACGCAGGCGCCTGCGCGCGCAACGGCGCCAACTCGGCGGCGGGAGCTGGCGCGAGGGCGATCTGCCGCCTGATGCGCTCGCGCAGCGCCAGACTGGCGGTGGCCGTTGGTTCCCGTGACAGGCGCGCGCGCATCGCGTGGTGCATGCCAACCTCGCGACGGCAGCGATTGCAGCCCAGCAGATGCGCATCGATCTGTGACGATGTTTCCGGCGGCAGTTCACCGTCGGCATAGGCACCGAGGAGCGTCGCCAGCACCTGGTGACGCGCTTCACGCGCGTCGTCGTCGCCTGGTCGTTCGTGGGGAAGCGCGCCGAAGTTGACATGCAGGTCGCTCATGGGACGCTCCGGTCGCCACCGCGCAGCGCCCGCACGCCGGGTGTCACATCGGTCGCGCCGAGTCCCCACGCGCGCCGGTTGGCGAGGATCGTCCCCGCCAGCAATCTGCGGCCACGCGAAATCCGACTCATGACGGTGCCGATCGGGATACCGGCGATCTCCGCAATCTCATGGTATTTGAACCCATCGAGATCATGCAGCTCGACTGCGGTGGCAAAATCTTCAGGAATCATCGTCAGCGCGCGGGCGAGCATTTCACTGTCGAGCTTTGCCGCCACCTCACTGAATACCACGTCGGTGTCTCCGCCGATGAGTTCTTCGTGCGCCTGCTCCAGCCGCGTGATATCCACCAGCTGGCGACGCCGGTCGGACTTCTCCATCGTATCGCTCATCACACTGCGGAGAATCCGGTAGAGCCAGGGTCGAACGCGCTCCGTGTCTCGCAGATCGGCAAACGACAGCCACGCCTTCACGCAGGTATCCTGGACCGCGTCCTCGGCGTCGCCGCTGGACGATACTCGCCGCTGGGCAAACCGCAGCAGCCGATCCAGATGCGGCAGCACCAGCGCTTCAAAGCGCGCGTGCTGCTCGTCGAGCGTCGGGGTGGCGGTGGAGAGTGTCACGAGGAATTGGACGGGTCTGAGAGGGAAAGTATTCCCGGGGCCGGTGCTGTGCCGCGGAGCCGCGGGCGTGTCCAGCCCACGCACATCGCGCACTCCGGCCCTCCCCTGAGGCGCCGCGATGCTCAAAACGGCGCCGGCGACTCCACGCGCAGGACGACCCCCGAAACCGGATGCACAAATGCCAGCAACTCGGCATGCAGCATCAGCCGTTCTCCCTCGCCCGGCGCCGCCCGACCATAGAGGCGATCACCAACGATCGGTGCATTCAGCCCCAGCGGGTGCGACGCGTGCACCCGCAACTGATGCGTGCGACCGGTGAGTGGGCTGAGCGCCACTTTCGTAAGCCCATGGTCGCGTTCCAGCACCAGCCACCGTGTCATTGCGCTCTTGCCGAACTCCGGGTCGTGGATCTGGCGCGGACGATCCTCCACATCGAGCCGAAGCGGCAGCTCGATGACGCCGCTGTCGCCGGCCACGTCGCCATCGAGCCACGCGACATACCGCTTTTCGATCTGTCGCAGCGAAAAGAGTCGTTGAAGCGACGAAAACGTCGACGAGTCCTTGGCCGCCAGCAACAGCCCCGATGTATCGAGATCGAGACGGTGTACCACGAGCTGGCCCGTCGACGCCGGATAGCGTGCCCGCAAACGCGACATCACCGAATCCTGCAACTGCGCGCTGCGCCCAGGCACCGAGAGCAGGCCACACGGCTTGTCGACGATGACAATCTGTGCATCCTCATAGATGGCGACCGGTTCTGACGACGGTATGGCGCCAGCGCCGAAGACCGGTGGGGGATCCGCCGGCAGGCCGAGCAGCATGTGCGCGAGAATCGGCGCGCACTTGCCGTGACAGGCGGGATAGAATGCTCCCGGGCGACGGTCCCCCGATCGCGGTGGTGCGCCCCACCAGAACTCGGCCAGCGCCAGCGGGCGCAGGGCCATCCGGTATGCCTGCGCCAGCAGTTTCGGTGCGGCGCAATCGCCGGCGCCGCCCGGGGGGTGCGCCGGTGCAAAGAGGTCGCGCAACGCACGCGTCTGGCCACGTGCGTTGGTGAAGTGATAGGTATCCTGGATCTGCGGCAGCAGTTCGCGCGATCGTGCCGCGCGTGTCTCGTCCATCAGGCGGAGCGCCGGCGCTGCACCGTCGCCGGTGGCCTCGCTCGCCAGTGCGTCGCGATCGCGCGCCAGCCTTCGCATTTCCGTGTCGCCTGCAATCCAGACGGCGTCGCGCGCCAGGACATCGAACGTTGGCGGCGCCCAGCCTTCAGCATGCCATTGCCCGCTGAGCATCCCTGAGAACGCGCGCAGATAGCCGAGCGAATGATCCGGCGCCTCGACCACAAGGACGCCGAACATCTTCCCGCCGTCTGGCGCACCGAGCCTCCACGCTGCTGCCGCGGGCGATTGCAGCATGTCGAGCGTCTCGAGCGCGGCGCGACGCGCGAGCGGATGCACCGCGGCGCGATCGAACGGGCTTGGAAAGCGCGTCGGTCGTTCGTCGGGATGCGGGGCGGGGGCAAAACGGATCACGGCCCGGTCTCAGGGGTCCACGCAGGCGCAAGCTGCTGCTGCGGCGGCGTGAGCGATTTGTGCATTCAGGAGTTTAACTCCGCAGCGCAGGTCTGCCCCGCGGCTGCACTGGCGGATGTGGTGATGTCGGAGCAGCGCGCCACACGCGGTGACGCTGCGCGCGATTACCGGGCAATTGGGCGTCAACGCTGACGACGCGGCGACCTGCTGACGCTGCAGCACGATCACGACGCGTCACCACCTGCCACCAGCGCCGCCTGAAACCGCGCCCGCTGCTGCAGCATGCCGTCGCGGATCCGCTCCCACACCAGCGCTGGGAAACCGGCCGGCAACTGCGGTTCCACCGCCGTCAGCGCGGCGGGAACCGCGTCGACCATCGCCACCATGCGTTCAAAAAGAAACGGCACACCCGCCGTGAGCGCCAGCCGCTTCCAGTGCGTGACGTGGATCTTGTTCAGATGGCGATGCAGACTGGACGTGCCGCGGATACCCATGGCCAGCGACACCGTCCGGTCGTGCCACTCCTTGGGCCCCGCACCGATGATCGGCCAGGCTGACAACACGTCGTAGAGCGGCGTGAGCGTGTACCGCCCGCCAGCATGCAGCGCGATGGAAAAGTTTTTCGCGTGCCCATCCGGGGCGGCGAGCAGCCAGAAGGCGAGCTGCGCTTGAACGAACGTCGACATGTCGGCTGCGGAGCTGTCACTGGTGGTCAGCAGGTCGAGGATTCTCGATACGCCTGGCCCACCATCACTCTCGTATTTCATCGATGACGGTGTGCCGCTGACCTGGCAGCAATCCTCCTGGGGGAGGCGTGCGATCCATGCCGTGCCGGTCGCACTGACCGTCGGCAAACGATCGAAACGCTTCACGATGAGCGCTGACACGTCACCGTTCGGGCCTGGAAAATGCCCAACTTCGCACGACGCGGCGGGTAACTCCATGGCGCGCAGCAGCGTCAGGCAAAGCCACTCATTCTCCACGGACGTACTGAAGTCCGCCTTGACCACAGCCACCTCGCCAAGCGGCAGCTTGAAGATGTGCGTCGTTGGAGTGGCACCGGTCGGCACGCACCACTGCCCGTTGTGCCGAAGGAAGGCGGTCTTCTCCTGTGCACCGGCGAGCGAGATGCGGAGCATGTCGTCGCCGTCCGGGCCGCGATCGAATGGACGCCCGCTTGGCACCGACAGCAATCGGGACGCGACCTCCGCGTCAGTGACTGTGCGGTACTCGATCGCGTGCACGCGGCCGGGGTCTTCACCCTCTGGCACCAGTTGCAGCGCGCCCACGCAATCGCGGCCGATCGCGCCAAGAAGGGCATGACTGTCTCTGGGATCCACGCGATGTCGCGCTGCCAACCGGCCACGAATGGCTTCGCTGTCTGGCAACAGGTTGTCAAACCAGCGGTCCACCATCACACCGCGCAGTGTCCCGGCATCGTACGTGAACGGCAAGGAGAGCGAGATCGGTCGTCCGCGAGGATCGGCCATCCATTCCGGCGCGTACTCCAACCGTGACTCGCCGCCGCGCGTTGACCACCAGCGACCCACCTTCGCCCCGTTCATCCAAAGGGTCAGGGGACCGGAACTCATCACCAGTCCTCGCGCCCGACGCTCGGGCCACCATCGTCCGGCGTCAGCAGGTGCATTTCAATCCGGAGTGCGCGCAGAAGCGCCAGAAACTGCCCGACGGTGACTCGCTCCGGCGCGTTCTCGATGGCGCTGATCCGCTGCTTCGATACGCCGAGCCGGAGCGCGAGGTCAGCTTGTGTGAGCCGCTGGGCCCGTCGAAACGCGAGGAGGTGTGTCCGGAGCTGGCCAGCGTCGGTAATCCGTGCACTGTGTCGCGCCATGGAGATCACTGTTGGCAGGGGTCGCGGTGTCGTGACGCGCGTAGCATGTCATCGCACCGTTCACTCACCGTCTCCAGTCAATCTCTCTGTTGATTCCGCATTTGTCAACTCTTGAGTTGATACAATGACAATCTTAGTGTTGTATTCACGCAAGTCAATCTAGGGGTTTACTCGTCCCGCCGGACTGAGCCCCAGTCCTCGCTGGCCGCACGATGATTCATTGCCCCTTCGTCATCGCCGCCGGATCCACCACAGTCACCCCCCGTGGCACCACAAAGGTGAACGCACTCGCCTCCAGCGCCGCGCCACGTGTGATCGATGAGAAGCTCAGCGTACGCATCAGCCCCGAGTGCTCCGTCACCTCGATCTGCTTCAGCACCCCAGTGGCCGGGACGACGGTCAGCACCGCACGCGTGAACCCCATGTCGCTGCGCGGCACCAGCACGAGCTTCCGCAGCGCTAAGCCCGAAACCGTCACGACACCACCATCAGTGACCGTGAACTTCCGCGTCGGCGCCGTGAAGAACTGCCCCACCAGATCCACGCCACCAGGCGCACCTGCGCCAACCGGCATCTTCAATACCTGACCCGGCGTCGCACTCGGCACAAACACCCACAGCGTCCGGCCGTCGCTGACGATCCGGTCACCGGCAGGCTGCGAAAAATTCACCGAGAACACGCCAGGCCCGCGCTGCAGGTAACTGCCGGCGCTGGGCGTTTCGGTGTCGGTGATCGGATTCTTCACGCGCTGCGTGAACTCGGCGCGCAGCGGCCGGACCCCGGTGTAGAGCGCCACCGTCCGCGCCAGCAGCGCACTCGCAGTCGGCGCTGCCGAAACCGACGCCGGTTGCAATTGCGCTGCAACCACGACAGGGAGCAGCGCGATAATCGCGCACAACGCACGAAGTGCAATCATGCAGGCACCGGAACGGGGAGACGAACGCGAACAGATCAGACGCGTGATACCCCCCTCAGACGACCGCCGTTCCCGCCCCCATGATCGACCGGCCCACCGCCTCAGCAATCGGAATCAGGCTCCGCACCATCTCATCGAACTGCGGCGGATGCAGGCTCTGCGCACCATCGCTCCACGCCTTGTCCGGCTGTTGGTGCACTTCGACGATCACGCCGTCAGCACCGACCGCGACGGTGGCGCGCGCCAGCGGAGGCACGGCCTCACGGATGCCGACACCATGGCTCGGATCACCGATGATGGGCAGATGCGACAACCGCTGAATGACCGGAATCGCCGACAGGTCGTACACGTTGCGGGTGGCGCTGTCGTAGCTGCGAATGCCACGCTCACACATGATGATCCTGCGGTTGCCTTCCGACATGATGTACTCGGCGGCCAGCAACCACTCGGTGATCGTCGCCGACATGCCGCGCTTGAGCAGCACCGGCACCCCAAGCTTTCCGATGTGCTTCAGCAACGAAAAATTCATCATGTTGCGCGCGCCGAGCTGAATGCAGTCGGCGTACTTCGCGACGAGATCTGCCTGACGCTCGTCCATCGCTTCAGTGATGATCGGCAAGCCGGTTTCGTTGCGAGCCAGCGCGAGTTGCCGCAGCCCCTCCTCACCAAGGCCCTGAAACGCGTACGGCGACGTACGAGGCTTGTATGCGCCACCGCGCAGAGCCACCGCGCCAGCGGCCTTCACCAGGTGCGCGATGTGGAGAATCTCCTTCTCACCCTCCACGCTGCACGGGCCGGCGATCACGGGCACTTCAGTCCCTCCGAAGACCACGCCACTTCCGATCGAGACCAGCGACTTCTCGGGCTGCCACTCCCGCGACACCTGCTTGTACGGCTTCGAGTCGTAGAGCACACTGGCCACGCCGGCCATGCCCTCGAAATGCGACGTGTCCACCTGCCCATCATCACCGGCCACGCCGATCGCGGTGCGCAGCGCACCCGGCATCGGCAGCGGATTGAAGCCGAGCACCTGAATCGCATCGCACACCGCCTGAATCTCCTGCGGCGTGGCGTTCCGTTGCATCATCACCAGCATTGCGTCGCGTCCTCAGCAGTCGAGCACGAGCCCGTCCGTGGCAATCACGGTCGGCCCGGCCCAGCGCGCGCCAAGCTCGGCGCGCAGATCGATCCCCTCGAGCGGGGGATACATATGGGTCACCACCAGCAGGCCCGGTGCCGCCGCCGCCGCCAGTGCCGCCGTCTCGGACGGCGTCAGGTGGATCGGAACAGGCATCGAGTCGGGCAGCGAACACTCTGCCAGCAGCAGGTCGCACCCCGCCGCCCACTCCGCCAGCGACGGGTCATCGCCGGTATCCCCGGTATAGACCAGCCGCCTGCCAGCGTGCTCGAGGGAATATGCCACGCTTTCGGCCGTGTGGGGCACGTTTCGGCACGTCAGAACCACGCCGTCGGCAAGCACAACGGGCGATTCCGGGGCGATTTCGATGATCTCCACGGGAAACCCGGGTACCGCAAGCCAGTCCCCCAGCGCTGCGGCCCAGCGGGCCAGCAGGTCCTTCGTGCCCGGCGGCCCGATGATCGTGACGGGAGCTGACCGTGGCTCGAGGCGGGCATGACGCCACGCGAATACCAGGGTTGGCAGATCGCCGATGTGATCGAGGTGGAAGTGCGACAGCACCACGTGCGTGATGCCCCACCAGTCGATCCCATGCCGAGCCATCGAATGCGCCGCGCCGGGCCCTGCATCGAGCAGGATCCGGAGCACACCCGCCTCGACCAGATAGCCCGCGCACCCGCGCGTAGGCGAGAGCGAAATCGTCCCGGAACCGACAATCGTCAACCGCATTGGGATCGCACCTTGGCCACGGCCCGCCTCCGGCCATCGCTGACGCTGTTCACGCCGCCGCTGCGACCGTCTCTGATGCTGCCTGGGGAATGGACAGCACGTGACCGCCGCCATCAGGGGGCGCACCCGGATCCGGGTCGACCCCACCATTGAGGGGGGCATCGTCACCATCTCGCCTGCGCATTCGCACGCTCACCAGCGAGCTCACCCCGGGCTCCTGCATGGTCACACCGTAGACGGCATCCGCCGCTTCGGTGGTGGTGCGCGGGTTGTGCGTGATCACGATGAACTGTGTCCGCGCCTTGAACTCGTTCAGCATCCGCACGTAGCGACCCACGTTCTGATCGTCGAGTGGCGCGTCCACTTCGTCGAGCAGACAGAACGGGCTCGGGCGGGTGAGGAAGATGCCGAAGAGCAACGACAGCGCCACCAGCGCGCGCTCACCACTCGAGAGCAAGTGAATCCGCTGCGTCTTCTTGCCGAGCGGGCTGGCGTGAATCTCGATGTCGCAGTCCAACGGTTGGTCGGGGTTTTCGAGCCGCAGATCGCATTCGCCGCCACCGAACAGCGTCTGGAAGATCTGCTTGAAGTTCTCACGCACCTTGGCGAACGTGGCCAGAAACAGCTCACGCGCCGTGGCATCGATTTCCTTGATCGCCTGCAGCAGTGACAGCCTGGCTTCGGCAAGATCGTTGCGCTGGGCAACCAGGAAGTCGAGGCGCTTCACCTCTTCCTCGTGTTCCTCGACGGCGAGCGGATTGACGGGGCCCAGCTGGTCGAGCTGCTGCCGCAGCAACTCGTTCTCCGCGCGCAGCGCTTCAGCCTCCATCTCCAGCGGCTCGAAGCCTTCCAGCAGCTCGGCGATCGGCTTGCGCCACTCGGTCTCGAGGCGTTCGCGGATGTTCTGCCGGCGCGCTTCGAGCTGCGTGTGCCGGAGCTCGGTCTGATGCAGTTCCTCGGCCATCTGCGTGGCCTGACGCCGCACCAGCTCGAGCGCTTCGTCGCCGGTACGCAGCGAGGCGTCGGCCGCACGCAGTCCCTCTTCCGACTCCATCAATCGCGTTTCCAGTTCCGACAGCGCCATCTGACGCTCGTCGAGCTGCACGGTGAGCGTCGCGATCTGCTCCGCCAGCGCGGCGTCGGCGTTGGCCAGCTGCATCAACTCGTTGCGCAGCGTCTCGAGACGCGCCGTTGCGGTCGCCTGTTCCTGCAGCAGGCGTGACGCGCGATCCTGCGCCACTTGCACGCGCGCCTGTGATTGTGCCTGCGATACCTGTGCGATCGTGCGACCTTCGCGCGCCTCTTCGAGCAGCTCGTCAGCGCCAGCCAGACGCTGCCGCGTGCTTGTGATCACCGACTCGAAGCCTGCCAGACCAGCGCGCAGCTCCTCCGCCCTGGTATCGTCATCGGCCGCCCGCGCCAGCAGCGAGGCGCGCCGCTCGCCGAGCTTCTCGGTCAACAGTTGTGCCTCGTGGCGTTCGCGCTGCGCGCGTGCGCTGCGGCGCTCCACCTCCGCGCGCGCCTCGTCCGCGCGACGGACTTCGCCCTGCGCGAGCGTGGCGGCGTCGGTACACGCCGTCACCGCGGCCTCCGCCGCCTGCAACGTCGCCCGAATGGCCTCGGCTTCCGCCGTGATCCGGGCGCGATCTGCGTCCAGCTGCTCGAGATCATCGCGCAGCATCGCCAACTCTGCCCGGCGCTGAATCGGGCCCTGCGCGGATTCACTACCCGGCAGGTAGATGGCACCGCGCGCGTCGACAAATCCACTGCCGCCGTCGAGCTGCGTCACCTGGCCGAGCAGCGCGTGGACCCAGCGTTGTGCCGGTTCGGTGGCGCGCACGCGAGTCGCCAGCGCATCCGCACCACTCGGTACATCGTTGATGGCGTCGAGCGGCAGCAGCAGCACCGGACCGGGCTTCGCGCTCGCGTGCCACGCCGCCACCGCGCTCGCGGCCTCGCGATCACGCACGACCACGGCATGCACCGTGGCGCCGAGATAGCGCTCGACGAGAATGGCCGCATCGCTGTCGGCGGAGAGAAAATCCGACAGTGGGCCGAGCACGGCACCAGCGCCAAACCGGTCGCGCTCACGCAGGACCGATGCGGCACCGGGCGCCAGGCCGACGCGATCCCGATCGAGTGCTTCGAGGCCGTGAATTCTGCCCTGCAGCGAGGTGCGCTGACGGTCGGCATCACCGAGGCGTCGGCGCACATCCGCTTCTGCTTCACGAGCGGTCTGCGCGGCCGCTCGCGCGCCATCCAGCGCGCCGCGGGCGCGCGAGACTTCCACCCGCGCGATCTCGACGGCTTCTTCAGCCGCGGCGGTGTCACGGGCGACCATCGCGAGCGCATCGGTGAGCGTCGCCATTTCCGTTTCGAGAACTGAATCGCGTGCCAGGACCTCCGCCAGTTCTCGCTCGGTCCCTTCACGATCGAGTTCGAGGCGGCGCACCTGATCGCGCGCATCACGCAGCGTCTTCTCCGCACCCTCCACCGCCTGCCGGGCCATCGATACGCTGCGCCGTGCTTCGTCCTCAGCGCCCGCGCGCTCCGTCAGCAATTCGACCGCAGCGGCGAGTGCAGCCTGCAACCGTACGCGCTCCGTCTCGGCATCTTCACGCTCGGCCACGACCCGCTGCCCGAGTGCCTCGCCGTCCTGCAACTCGGCATCGGCGCGCTCGCGCCGCGACATTGCGTTCCGTTGGCGTTCTTCGGCCACGCGCAGCTCACGCTCCACCTGGTTGGCCTGTTCGCGCTGGGCCTGCGCCATGCGCGCCAACTCCGCCCGCATCGCGTCCGCCGCGGCGCGGGCACGTTGCGCCGCCTCACGATCGCGCGCCGCGGTTTCCGCCTGTTCCGAGGCGGCGGGCACGGCATCACGCAGTGCGTCGAGCCGGGCCTGCAGCTGCGTCAGCTCGTCGGCCCAGCTCTCCAGCTCACGAGCCGCCAGGGTGACGTCCACCGCAAAGCGTCGCGACGTCAGCTCAACGTGCCGCTCGGCCTTCTTCCGCTGGCGTGACAGCGATCGCACCTGGCTCTGGACTTCCTCGATCAGATCGTCGAGTCGAGAGAGGTCGACCGTGGTCTCTTCCAGCCGACGCTCGGTGCTCCGCCGGCGATCGCGATAGAGGCCGACGCCCGCCGCCTCCTCGAACAGTTCGCGACGATCATCCGGTCGGTCGCTCAGCAGCGCATCAATCATCTTCGCTTCGATGACGACGCCGCTGTCTGCCCCCAGACCCGTGCCGCGCACCAGATCGTGGATGTCACGCAGGCGGCACGGCACGCGGTTGAGGAAATAGTCGCTTTCTCCCGAGCGGGAGAGTCGGCGTGTGAGCACCACTTCCTTGAATGCCACCGGCAGCACGCCGTCGGTGTTGTCGAAGTGCAGTGACACTTCCGCCACGTTGACGGCACGACGGGCGGACGATCCCTGGAAGATGACCTCTTCCATCTTCGCACCGCGCATCATGCGCGCGCGCTGCTCGCCCAGCACCCAACGCACGGCGTCCGAGACGTTCGACTTGCCGCAGCCATTCGGACCGACGATCATCGTCGCTCCAGGCTCGAACAGGATCTCTGTATGGTCCGCGAACGACTTGAAGCCGTGCAGTGTCAACTTGGTCAGGCGCACGTCAGAAACTTCTCCCAGTCCGGTAGTAGAGCGTCGAGCCGACGCCCTTGGCCTTCAGCTCGGCCATCAACGGAATCGCCTGTTCGGGCGACTCGAATGCGCCGACGAAGATCGTCGCGCTGCCATCAGCCTGCAGCAACGGATAGGCGGCGATCTGCCGTTGCCCGTAGCCATCCGCCACGTTCTGTGCGGCCCGGCGTGAGACACCGCTCTCGAGCATCAGTCCGTACGGCGTTGCCACCACCCGCCCCGCATCAGCCTTCAGTTTGCCGCTGGCGCGCAGCGCACCGAGCAGTGAATCGGCCTGCCGCGCCTTGCCGTACGCCCCGGCTTGCATCTGGAAGAACCGCCCGCGTTCTCCCCGTATGCGAACCATCGTCACGGTGCCGGCCGGCAGGTTCAATCCAAGATCGGCCCAACGCGCCAACGCCTGCGCTTCGTCGTTCGTCGCCACGATCACCACGCCAAACGCCGCCGCCTGCAGTGAGTCCTGCGGATTGGCGACCCGCGCTGCTGTCGCGGAATCCAGCTGCGCGGCCGCGGGTTCGGCGGCGGGAGGCGGAGTGACCGACGCCGAATCCGCGACATTCACGGCCGACGTCGTCGGTGCTGCAATGACCGGGGCCGCGGACGGCGCGCTGAAACGGCTGTACGCGAACCACGCCGCGGCCACCGCGACCGCAACCGCGCCGAGGATGAGGCCCTGCTTGCGCAGGTTGCGCGCAGGGAATGGTGTCAGGACGCGCTTTTCAACCACGTCCTGCGCAGGCAACAAAACGGGCGCGGGCTTCGCCGCTGCAGGGGCGCTTCGTTCCGGCTGCAGCGCCGCCGCCTCGATCGGTTCATCTGCCGCAGGCACGATCGGCGGGGCGTCCACATGCGCGAGCACCGAGTTGCGCGGCACCGACAACACCGAGGCGGCGTCGCCGACAACGACAACGCCGTCAAGCATCGACGCCAATTCGTGTACGCCCTCGGCATCACTCGAGGCAACCAGCACCAGCAGCGCTCCGACCTCGCGGAAGCCAGCCGCCAGACGGCTCCAGCGCTCATTCCGCAGGATGTCGGGCGTCACCACCGGTTCGGTGCCACTCGGCATCACGAACAAAGTGCCCGACTCGTCGACCTGACGCGCAATCTTGTTCAGCGACACGCCATACAGAAAGCTGTCGATGATGCCGTGCGGGTCATCACCGGTGACGAGACTCTGCAACGGTTCGACTTCACCGACCAGATCGCCGATCGCCACCCGTCGAGTGCGTGATTGCGCGCGACCGATTCCGAGTGCCGCACGGGCCGCGGCGATCGGATCCTTGCCGGTCACGAGGATGGCGTGCGCCGCCGCAACGGAGGGCGACGCTGCCGCGCCCAGTGCTTCCCAGTCGAGCCCTAGCGTGACGCCAGCTGCCATCAGTTCGATCCCCCCTCAAAAACCCAGTAGTCGCGACCCGCTGCCTCCCCCGCGCGCTCGGCGTCCACGCGCGTCCGGAAAGGACCAAGAATAACCCGATAGAGCTCGACGCCGTTCGTCGCCGTCACCACCACACGCGCCTTCTCGCCATTCGCCTTGATCGACGCCGCCAGTTGCTGGGCTGGACGCTCGGCCTTGAGCGCCGCGAACTGGACAACGAAGGTGCCCCGCTCGCCGACTGTCGAGGGCAGGGCCGCCGCCGCGGGGCGGTTCCTGGACTGCGTGTCCGGCACCGCAAGCGGCCGGCGCGTGGTATCGCTCCGAGGAGCGAGGCTGTCTCCTCTCGCCGGACGACGGAGCGCCGCAGAATCGGGACGGCGGATGCTCGAGTCTCGCAGGCCAGAGGAGTCGCTTTTACTCTGGCTTTTGCCCGATTCGCGTCCGGCCTGACGGCTGGTGTCACTGGTCGTCGCGGTGGCGCGAACCGGGGTGTCCCCAGCTCGGCGCCGGAAACCGTTCCACTGCACGACGGTCCAGATGTCTTTGGCGCCCCCTGGAATCACTGCCGCCGGTCGGAAGGCGTCAGCCGTGAGCACCACGACGTCGTCCCCGCGCAGCGTGGCCAGGCGACCGTCCGGGAACACCAGAGGCAGGTCGAGGCGCCACGGCGAGACGAGGCGGCCTATCACCTTGTCGGTTGCCACTGCAATGACGAGGACCGAGTCCGCATCGCCTCCGAAGTGGACGAGCAGATAGCGGCCAAGCGGATCCATGCGGAGGGCGTTGGCATCCGTCGGGACGTCGATGCGGGCTGCGATGTCGTCGGTGTACTTGTTGATCACCTGGATGCGCGCTGCGTCGTCCTCCGCACCAAGCACGTACACCCGATCGCCACTCGGCGAGGATGCGGTGGCACGCAGCGAATCACCGATGCTGATCCGTGCCAGAGTTTCCAGGTCGCGCGCCCGAACACTCACCAGCCCTCGGGGCCCATCGCTCAGGTAATAGCGATCGCCACCAGCCGCTGAGATCAGGCGCGCTTGCCCGGCAAAGACCGCGCTGTCGACAGCGGTCGTCGCCGGTGGCCGGAAACGGGTCAGGATCGTCTCCGATCCCCGTTGGCCAACCAGCAGCACGCCACCGTCGCGCAGAGGCTGGAGCTGGCTCAGCGTGGCGGCGGTGCGCACCTGCCACGGTCGTTGCTCGGAGGGGGTCAGCCGCAGCACGGCGCCGGCGCTGGTCCCGAAGATGCTCGTCCCGTCGATACTCGCGGTCTCCGCCAGCGGTGTCGCCATCGCACGATCGAGCTGACCGCTCCCGAAGGTCAGCCGCCACGCCAATCCCGCCGCATCACTGATGACCAGCGTCCCTGCGTCGATGTTGAACCCGACCGCGCGCATCTGGGGCGGGAGCGCAGCCCTCGTGTTCCAGATGACGGTGTCAAGCGCCGGATAGCGATACGCCCGCGCGGCGCCGCCTTGCGCGGGAACGCGGAGGACGATCGCGTCGGGGCCGAGTGGGGCGACGGGAGCAACCGTCGCCCCACGGTCATCCGCGGTGCTGCAGCCGACTAGGACCAGCGCGAGAAAAAACCGGGGGGATCGCACCCGCGAAACCTAGCCGTGACCGCGCAGGCTGAAAACGCCTTGAAATGCGGCGGGCGCCTGCTTTTCGCAGGCGCCCGCCGGGAAGTGCAAGCGCGAACCGGCCTAATAGGACATGCCCAGCGACCACTGCCAGAAGCCCTTGCGCTCTGGTCGGTCGAGTGGAATCGCGAAATCCCAGCGCAGCAATGCGAAGTTGAACAGGTTGAGTCGGAGGGAGTAGCCGTAGCTGCGCAGCAGGAACCGCTGCCTGTCCGGGTTGTAGTTCTCCGGGCGACTGAGCGACACCTTCTGGCCACCGCCCCACGCCAGACCGCCTTCGTAGAACACGGCACCATCAACCGGTGGCAGCTGGATCGGCAGCACGCCGAGCTCGAACCGACGGATCAGCGGGAAGCGCAGTTCGGTCGATGCGACCACGGCACGGGAACCGAGCAGTTCGGTGTTGCTGCACGATCCCGACGCGCCGATCGCAGGATTGCATCCGAAATCGAGCGCGTTGACGCGGTCGTATCCGCGCAGCCACATCAATCCATTCGGATTGCCGATGTAGTTCGGGAAGAAGGTTTCGTCGCGGCCCGCCCGGAACACCCCGGTCACGCGGGTGGCGATGGTCAGGAAGTTGAAGAGCAGCGGATCGTACCGGCGGTAGTCGGCCGTGACCTCGTGCCACTGGCGGCTGCCGAAGGTCGGCTCGTAGGCAAAGCGCATCCGGCGGCCCATGATCGGGGCGGTGTAGCCGTTGATCGTATTGTCCGACACGAACGCCGCTTTCGGCTGCAGAAACGTCAGCGCGCCAAGGTTCTCTTCGCCGACGATCTGGAACTGGGTACTCTCACCCAATTGGTTGAACCGACGCGCGATGCTCAGATTGGAGCGTCCGATGTTCTGGATGCCGAGGCCAAGCTCAAAACGCTTGAAGCGGTTCTGGGGCAGGAGCGACGTGATCGCGACGTCACGCAGCACGAAGCGCGACAGGATCTGTGTCTCCTGGCCGATCCCCGGCGAGACCTCTGTGAAATCCTGTCCGTTCAGGAAGAAGAACGGGAACTGCGAGATCGCCGTGTTGTATTGCAGCTTGCCTGCCAGATTCGTGTATCCGGCATAGATGATCGCATCCTGCAAGCGCCCATTCACCTGCGCCGTGAAGGCGAGCCTGTTGTTGCCAAGCAGATCGCTGAGCACGATGGTCGTTCCGCCAAACAGGCCGCGGCCGAAGTTGTCCTGCGCGTAGCCGATGCTCGGCCGCGCAACGTAGTCGGCTTCGTAGCTCACCTTGTAGGGACCGTCGCGGAAGCGGGTCGGGTCCGGTAGCGCGAGATCGGCGCTGTCGAGCATCTGATTCACGGAGACGACGGTCGAGTCGCGCTCACCGGGTGGTGGCAACGAGTCGGATGCGCGCAATCCGTCCGTGGCGCGGTAGACGGAGCGGGTGCCGTATCCTGGGCCGCCGGCCACGGCATTCCGTGGCGGCGCGACGGGCTTCGGCGCGGTGGCTCCAGGGAGTGCCGTGGCTGGTGTCGGTGTCGTCGGAAGCCTGGGCGCCGTCGTCGCGGGCACGCCGGGGATGACCGGCGCCACAGCCACCGTGCCCGACGGCGTCGTCGGCGTGGGAGCACTCGGTATCGCCGTCACCGTGATGCTGCCGTTGGCGCCACCCGTCGAAGCGATCAGTGCTGGCGCGGCGGCCGCCGGGGCGCGGTACGGCTCCTTCTTCAGTGCACGCGGATTATCGACCGTCCAGACGGTATACTCACCCTTCTTTTCGAAGTGCACGAACGCCAGGCGATCGGCCGTCCGCGCCCATGACAAGGCCGGGCTGAACTCCGTGATTCCCGAGACGCCACCCGCCACATTCGTGAGCTGGTAGTGCTCGCGAGTGCCGAAGTCATACAGGAACACGTTCGGCACACCGTTGCGGTCGGTGATGTACGCCAGGCTCTTGCCATCCGGCGCCCACTGGGGGTTGATGCTCAGGCCAGGCTGATTCGGCACCACGGTGATGCGGCCGCTCGCCAGGTCATACAGACTGATCTTCCAGCGACTGAAGCGCAGCACGTCGAAATCCGTTTCGGCGCCGCGATCGCTGGCGAAGGCGATGGTCTTCCCGTCCGGCGACACGCTCGGCATGAAGTCGCCGTGCAGATCGTTGGTCAGCGCCCGGTACCCCGTGCCATCGACGGCCACCATCGCGAGATCGGTGATGCCGCCCTTGTTGGCACTGAAGACGATGTGCTGGCCGTCTGGCGTAAAGACGGGATTCAGGACGCCGTCAACCGGCAGATCGATGCGACGCGTCTGACCGCCGCGGGTCCGCGTCAGATAGAGCACATCCTTGCCGTTCCGCTGGCCGACGTAGGCCACCTGATTGCCATCCGGCGAGAACGAACTCTGGCTGTAGAGCAGGCGCAGTTCTTCCGCGTTCGGATTGGTCGTGCTCTTCACCAGTCGGCGGATCCGCTTGCCCGTGCGCGCGTCGGCCAGCCACAGATCGATGAACACTTCGCCGCGGAGGAAATTGCCGTCGGAGAGGAAGACGATCTTGGAGCCATCATCCGACAGCGCCGGCGCGAGGAAGATGTTGCCGCCGCTCTTTTTCGGGCTCAGGATGTTGTCGGCGAACCGGCGCGGGCGATCGAGATTCACCACCGTCGGCAGGAATTGCTTCTGCAGCGCATCCTTCCAGTCATCACCGAGTTCTTCGAGTGAGAGACCCAATTCGCGACGGAAGGCGCGCTCGATGCCGACGTTGGGCAGTGCTTCGAGAATCTGCCCGATCACCTGATCTCCCCAGCGCTCGCCAATGTACTTCATCAGCGATTCGCCGAAACGGTAGGCGAAATAGCGATCGGGATAGAGCGTCATCTGCTCGATCGACGGGATATCGCCGTTCAGCGCCGCGTCACGCATCCACATGTCGGTGAACTTGTGATCGGTCCCGAGCGACAGGTACTCCGCCATGCCTTCGGCCAGCCAGAGCGGCGGGAAGAAGGTCTGCAGGGCCTGCAGATTGGCGCCGGCGCGACCTCGCGAGAACACGTCGTACTGGAACTGGTGCACCATTTCATGCGCCAGCACATGCTCGAACGTGCGATAGTCTCCCGTCAGTGGTAACACGTTGCGCTGCCGCGCCGCATCGGTGACACCGCCCGTGCCTTCGCCGAGGTCGCCGAACATGTTGTTCTGCGCGAAGTCGGTACGACTGGCGAAGATCACGATCGGCTTCCGCTCGCGGAACTCATGCCCGAGAATGCGTGACAGACGGGCATACGAGCGCTCGGCCATGCGCGCCGCATCCTCGACCGCCGCTTTCTCTTCCTTGTAGTAGTGCACACGAAAATGCTCGGTCTCGAGCACGCGCCACTGGAACCGGTTGTACTGTACCTGGTTCTTGCCGAAGTAGCCTTGCGCGCCGACAGTCGAGGCCAGCGCCAGTGTGGTGGTGACTCCCATCACCAGATTCCGCAGCATCCGCATTGCCAGTCCTCCCGGACCCTTTGCGACCAAGTGCCTCAGTGCAGCCTCACTCAAACGCGATCTGTTCCGCATCACTCCACAACCGCTCGAGCTGATAGAAGTTCCGCAGCGTTGGATGAAACACGTGAATCACAACATCGGTGTAGTCGAGCAGGGCCCAGCGCCCCTGCTCAACCCCCTCGGCGTGTGTCGGACGTTCGCCTTCTTCGCGCAGTTGCCGGACCACATGGTCCGCCATGCTGCGTACGTGCGTATCCGACGTTCCGGATGCAATCACGAAGAAGTCGGTCATGTCGGTCAAGCCAGCCAGCGACAGCACCTGAATGTCCGTGCCCTTGAATTCGCTCATCAACTGCGCGGCACGCTTGGCAAGGGCTTCCGAAGCGGCTTTCGTGGCACGGGTCGTACGCGTCAATGCAGGCATCGATATATGGAACGGCGGGCGACTGCCCACCTCATGGCTCAAGGACCCGTCAATCAGGGATTGGCGGGGGCGACCTGACCGTAGGTTAACCCGTCGGGCCCGGAAGCACACGATCCCGGCGCTGCCCTGTGCTACACAAACTCGGGTTTCCGCCCCGTGGTCACACCGCTTCCTACGGGTCGGACACGCAAGTCGGGGCGCCCCCCTATCCGGAGGACGCCCCGCTTGCCCCACACATTCCCCGGATGATCAGCCCTTGATCACCCAGACCTTGATTTCAGGCTTCACGTCGGCATGCAGCTTGATGGCAATCTTGTACACCCCGAGCGCCTTGATCGGCTCGTGCAGGTCGATCTGCCGCTTCTCGACATGGAGGCCCTGCGCCTTCAGCTGCTCGACGATGTCTCCAGACGTCACCGAGCCGAACAGCTTGCCCTCTTCGCCCACCCGGGCGGCGAAGGTGATCGACAAGTCGGCGTACTTCTTCGCCTCGTCCTGAGCCGCGTCGACGCGGGCCTGTTCGGCCGCCACGAGCTTGGCCTTTTCCATCGAAATCCGCTTCTTGTTGCCGTCGGTGGCCGGCAGGGCCATGCCGCGCGGCAGCAGGAAATTCCGGGCATACCCAGAAGAGACCTTCACCAGGTCGCCGGCATGTCCGAGGCTGTCCACCGCTTGCCGTAGAATCACTTCCATCCTGTCACCCTCCTCGTAGTCAGGAAACCGCTGGCCGGATCCGGCGTCGCCAGTCGGCCCAAGTATCACCCAGTCCCACCAATCCCAGCGCGATTGCCGCACCGTCACGCAGCAGCAGCAAGAGCGCCACTCCGCCAATCAGCCCGAGCAGTGCACGCCCGGGCCGAAGAAACCACGCCAGCACCGCTGCGCCACGCATGGCGTAGAGTGCCCCGAAAAACACCAGCAGATTGATCCCCAGCGGCCGCAGCGACTCCAGCGCCGGCAGCAACGCGAGCACCAGACCTGCGATCACCGACCAGATCCAGTGGTCGTTGAACCGAAAGTCCCGCAGGCGTCCGAGTTCGTCACCCAGCCGTGTCCGACTGAAACGATGAAACAGTGCCCAGGCAATCGCCATCGCGACCAGTGTCTGCAGCGCCAGCAGCGAGGGCTGCACCGCACGCGCCAGCCGCGGAAGGTCAGTGACATTCTCCTCGAACCGATCGAGCACGGCAACGGTCGCGCTGTCCGAGCGCGTGGTGCTCGATCGTGTCATTTGCGAGCGCGCCACGCGCCAGTTCTGCAGATCCGCGTTACCGCGCACGGCCAGCACCGTATCGACTGTAGTGTCGAACGCTGCCAGCCCCGACGGGGTGAGGACCACCAGCAGCGCCGACAGCATCAGCGCGGCCAGGACGGCCACCACACCCTTGCCGAGAAACCATTTTGAGCGTGACGCCATCAGCGACAGCCCGAAGGAGGCGCCGGCAAGCACCGACCATCCCACAGACAACATGTCACCGCTCACACCCGTTTGAGCCGTGTTCCACACCGACCAGACTGCACCTGCGACGGTCACCACCGCCAACGCCAGGCTGCCGCCCCGCCACCACCCCACCACGCCGCAGGCTGCCAATGCTGGCAGCATGAGCGCGATCGGTCGATGGACCGGCAGCAGCGTTTGCGCGATTGGGAGATCAGCCGCGATGCTGTACGCGATCACTGCCAATCCCAGCCACCACCACCCACGCCGCGAAACTGGCGCGGTGGGATCAGTCATCGAACGCTCAGGCCTTGCTCGAACGCGTGTACGGCAGGAGCGCCAGATAGCGCGCCTTCTTGATCGCGCACGCCAGCTGACGTTGGTGGCGCGCATCGACACCGCTCAACCGGCTCGGCAGAATCTTGCCGTTCTCGGTGATGAAACGGCTGAGGAAACGCTCATCCTTGTAATCCACGAAACGGATGCCAGCCTCGTTCACCGGGCTGGGCTTCTTGTTGCGGCGGGCCATGGGTTAATCCTCGTCGTCGTCGTCGTCGCCGGCTTCATCCGCGCGGCGCTTGGCTTCCAGCTGCTCTTCGGTGAGCGGCGGGGCACCCAGCTCGTTCTCGTGCAACGAGATGAGGTAACGGAGCACACTGTCGTCGAGCTTCAGCGAACGCTCGAATTCAGGCAGCTTGCCCGTCTCGGTGGTGAAGCGCGCGACGACGTAGTACCCGATGTCGCGCTTCTTGATCTGATAGGCGAGCTGGCGACGGCCCCAGTTGTCGATCGTGGCCTCCTGGGCCAGCGACAACAGGCCATGATGCTTGGCCAGCTTTTCGGCGATCACGCCATCCTCGAGCGAACTGTCGAAGATGTAGACGGCCTCGTACGGACGCATGATTGCGGTCACGAGTGGCAATCCTCCCTGTGGTCAGAACCGCCCCCCGCGGGTTGCCGACGCGGGAGGAGGGGAATGAAGGCCGCCCCACTTCGGGGCGACCGTTGTCCCGCGCAGACGACGCCTGGCGCGGACTAGCCTCCAAACATACCTGTGGCCCGACCAGAGGGGAACTCCCTCATGCGATCGAGAGCGCAACCTTGCCGATCGTGCTGTTGCTTTCAACGAGGGCATGCGCCTCCGCGATCGCCTCCAGCTCGAACGAGGCATCGATGCGCGGAGTCAGACGACCGCTCGCCAGCCAAGGCAGCACCTCCCGTTCGAAGGCCTGAATGACCAGGATCCGCTCCTCGAGCGGCCGGCTGCGCAGGACCGTGCCGCGGACGGTGAGTCGCTTGCCCAGAACCACACGGAGATCGACCGTGGCCCTGGACCCGGCGAGGGCGCCGATCAACATCAGGCGGCCCCGCGGCGCCATCGCGGGCAGACTCTCCGCGGTGTAGTCGCCGCCGACCAGATCGATGACGACATCCACACCCCGACCGGCGGTCCAGCGTGCGGTGGCTTCCGCGATCCAGCCGACCTCAGCCGGTTGACAGCCGTCGCGCATGCCCATCGCGCGCGCGACCTCCAGCTTGCCAGGGCCGCGCGCCGTCCCGAATACTGTCGCGCCGAGTTGGGTCGCCAACTGTACGGCCGCCAGTCCAACGCCGCTGCCAACCGCGTGCACCAGCACTGTCTCACCTGGCCGCAGTCCAGCCTGCGTCACGAGCGCGTCATGGGCCGTGACGTATGCCTCAGGCGCCGCGCCCGCGACGTCCGATGTGAGCCCGTCCGGAATGCGCGCAACCGTCCGCTCGTGCGTCGCGAGGTACTCCGCGTGCGCGCCACCACCGACCAGGCCGCAGACGCGGTCTCCGAGACGCCAGCCCGTCACGCCCTCGCCCAACGCGGCAATCTCGCCGGCGAACTCGAGGCCCGGAATGTCCGTCGGTGCACCCGGAGGGGCAGGGTAGCGTCCGATGCGCTGCAGCAGGTCCGCCCGATTGATCGCCGAGGCACGCACGCGGATGAGCAGTTCGCCACATCCGGGGCTCGGCACCGGGCGCGATTGGATCTCGAAGACGTCGGGACCACCGGGGCGGGTGATCACGGCAGCACGCATGATGTGTGGAAGGCTCATGCGCAGAGTCTCGCGCACGCACGTCTCCCGCACCAGCCCACCGGGGGCGGGTTGCATTCCTTCCGTCGGTGAACGCGCCCTCCGTGCGCCATTCAGCGTGCGACGCGAAGCAACATCCGAACCGAATCGGGAGAACCATCGGTCACCGCCGGCTTCAGGTGCAGCAGCATGGCGAGCAGCGAATACACATGCACGTTGGCAAACGCCGGGACGACGATCCCCCGTGCCACATCCGGCCCCGCAGCGATGAACAGCGCGCCCATCGATGGCAGCTCGGGGTCATAGCCGTGCGCTCCGAATACCTGCCCGCGCGGCATACCGTCGGCCGCCGCCTGTGTGGAGATGGACCAGCCTTCGTCGGCGATGGCGACGATGGGTGTGACATGCGCGCCGGTGTTGTAGTGCAGCCTGGAGGGAAGGTCACCCTTGCGGTACACCTTCAGGTGAGGATGCGCATCGACCAGCGCGTTGAAGACGTATTCCAGCTTTCCGGGCCTGGGGATGATGGTCGCGACGGGACTCCAGTCGCCCATGACGAGACTGTCCATCGACACGTAGGCGTCGAGCGCGATCGTGCGCTCCGCGACGATCTCCGTCATGCCGTGATCCGACACCACGACGATGTTCACTCGACCGGTGGCTCCGAGTGCGGCAATCCCATCGACGATCGCCCCCACGGCGCTGTCCACCTGGGCAATCGCGGTGTCGGTTCTGGCGGCGTCCGGGCCGAAATTGTGACCATCGGTATCCACTTCACTGAAGTAGACGGCGATCAGTCCTGGCGCCGTGGACTCCGGCATGACTACCCACTCCAGCACCCGCTGAACTCGCGTGGCGCGCGACGTGGTCACGTCGAACGGATACGTCCAATGCGGCAACACCCCGCCGATCGGCGCCTCTGAGCCAGGCCAGAAATACGACGCGCTGCGCACTCCCTGGCGTTCGGCCGTCACCCAGATCGGTTCGCCCGAATACCATCGTGCATCGCGAACCGCCGGATCCGCGCCAGTGGCAAACCGGCCCAGGACCGGGTCGCGCATCACGTTGGCGGCGATCCCGTGATGTTCCGGATAGAGGCCGGTGACCAGCGTGAGATGGTTCGGGAACGTTTTTGACGGGAACGACGGTATCAGCCGCTCCGCGCGAGCGCCTCTCGCCGCCAGTTCGCGCAGTCGGCTCGCGTTCGGACGCTGCAGGTAGTCCCAGCGGAAGCCATCAAGCGAAATCAGCACCAGCTGATGCCTCGGCGCACCGGCGGGTGAACCGGCAGGGACAAACCCGGAGAGTACTGCCGCGGCACACAGCGCCAGGGGAAGCACCAGCCGCGCCCGCCCGCTCACTCCGGTGCACGGTGCACACGCACCCGTTTGGTCGCCATCAGGACGCAGAAGTCAGGGCAGGGCCAGTCGACACGACGGGGTTCGACCAGCGGAACGGGCAAGATACGCCGCTGCCCGCGGCAATGTCGCGATGGTCGTGGGTTCAGGCCATGCGCCGCGCGGGAGGCGGGCCGACGCTGCCGGCCGGTTCGGCGAGCATGACGCCGCTGGTCGCCAGTTTCTTTGCCTGATACATGGCGCGGTCGGCCCGGGCCACCCACTGTGTCACATCCTCGCCGGGTGCGAGCTGCGCGATACCGACCGACGCGCCCATGGCGAACTCCATCGAGGCGCTCGGGAGTGGAAGGCTGCGCACCGTCTCCACCAGCCGCTTCGCCAGTGTCTGCGCCACGAGCAGATCACAGTTGTTGAGGATGATCGCGAACTCATCGCCGCCATATCGGGTGATGACGTCGCTCTGTCGCAGAAAGACCTTCCAGAGGGCGTGTGCCACGCTGACGATGGCCGCATCGCCCGCCGTGTGGCCGTATGAGTCGTTGATCACCTTGAGCTTGTTCAGGTCGATCATCAACATCGTCACTGGCGCACGTCCCAGCGTGAAGAGCTGGACCGCGCGCCCGGCCATCAGATCGAAGTGCTTGCGGTTGCCGACGCCGGTGAGGGGATCGGTCTCGCTCTCCTTTCGCGCGGCTTCGAGCTGACGTCCGAGCGAGTCAAGGGACGTCGCGAGGGTCTTGTACTGCCGCTGCTGCTCCTCGCGACGCTCTTTCAGCGTGCGATCGATCTCGCTGACGGCATTCAGGACGTCCTCCCTGATGTTCTGCAGTTGCGAACCACCGAGGGCTTTTTTCATCAGGGCCAGATGCGTGCCGGTCGTTGCCTCGGCGGAGTCGTCGATCCGGACCGCTTCGTGCACGGCCGAGACGCAGGTCCAGAGCGCCGCACGCAGTTCGGTCACCAGAGATTCGACTGAGCTCTGTTCATCGCGACGGAGCGCCGCCACGGCCCGCACCAGGCCACGCCAATCGCGCTCCGTGATGCCAACCGACGCACCGTCCTCGCCGCTGTCCAGCGGGAGACCCATCGTCGCATGCCGCTGCCACGACGTCATCTCCTTCGTCGTGGCTTCAGCGGGGCGGTGCGGCAGTTCGACGGGGAAGCGCGCAATCGCGGCGATTACACCGCCCAGGGCATCCAACACCATGGTGCTCGCGTGTTCGTTCTCTGCCTGGCCAGCGCCAGTCGCGCGACGCGCCGGCGAGTCGGTGCCAGCCGCGGCGCCGGTGGCAGTCTGGCGCGGCGATACCGCGCGAGCGTCCGGCTCCTTTTTTCTGAAGAACATTGTCTCGGTCCGATGAACATGAGTTTTCTCAAAGGATCGGTGCGTCCGCTGTAAAGCTTGAGCCGCTGGTTCGTCAGCCCGAGGCCGCGAGTGCGCGCAGTTCGCGGCTGGCGGTCCTGGCGCACTCCGCAAGGACCGCCGCGCCCACCAGAATCGCCCCCTCGGCCACGTCGAACCGCGACGAATGGGCGGCCGTTGCCGCCTCGCCCGCGGCCCGGGCCCCGAAGCGCAGGAAGCAGCCGGGAATGCGTTCGAGGTAACAGGAGAAATCCTCCCCTCCCATGTTCGTGATCCCGAACGGCACGACGGCGTCGGTCCCCAGTACCGCAATGGCTGCGGTGCGTGCCCACTGCGCCTCACGCGCCGGGTTCACGATGGGTGGCGTCCCGTGTTCGACGTCGACCTCCGCAGTCACGCCATATGCGGCGGCGACGGCGGTGGCGATTCGGGTCAGTTCGGTGACCAGCGTGGCGCGCGTCGGCGCATCCATGGCCCGCAGCGTTCCGGTGAGGGTTGCCGTTTCGGGGATCACGTTCGATGCGATGCCGGCGTTGACGCTGCCGACCGTACAGACGGCGGGGCGCGCAGGATCGACGCGCCGCGCAACCACTGTCTGCAGCGCCATGATCACGGCCGCCGCTGCGACGATCGGATCGGCGGCCTCGTGTGGTCGTGCGCCATGCGCCCCCTTGCCGCGCAGCCGAATCGTGAAGGTGTCCGCCGAGGCGGCGAGGGGCCCTGGTTCGGCGATCACCTGCCCGACGATGAATCGGCGGTCGACGTGCCCGCCAAAGATTGCCTGGACACCATCGAGCACTCCACTCGCCAGAATCGCGGTCGCGCCCGCTCCAATCTCTTCGGCGGGCTGCAGCACGATCAGGACGTCACCTTCCGCCCGAGCGCGAAGGAGGTCCATCGCGGCGCCAATTGCCCAGGTGGCGTGCACGTCATGGCCGCACGCGTGCATGACCCCCGGTGTCGACGACGCGAACGCCAATCCGGTCTGTTCATCGATGGGGAGCGCGTCGATGTCGCCACGGATCGCCACCACCGGCGCGTCAGCGTGCAATCCAGGAATCCGCGCCACGATCCCGGTCCCCGCCACACGCTGAATCGCGGCAATGCCAAGTGACGCGAGGACGGCGTCGAGATGCGCGGCAGTTCGGTGCTCCTGATTCGACAGTTCGGGAAAGTGATGCAGTGTGCGACGCAGCGTGAGCAGCTCGCTGACCTGCGCGTCCGAGAAGCGTTCGGAGGCGCCGCGACCGACGTCCAGCGTGTCTCGATGCGGCAGCGTGCCTGGTGGGGCAGTGAGCGGGTGCATCGACTAGCGCGACAGCGTCAGGGAACGCACGGTCAGGTCATCAATCCGGTCGACGTTCACCGCCACGCCGATTCCCGGCACGTCGAACGGTACCGTGACCATGCCGTCGGCGCTCATGGTCCATTCCGGAGTCACGACATCCTGCGCCCAGTATCGTGCGCTCGGACTCAGGTCGCCCGGCTTCTGAAAGTTGCTCAGCGATGCGAGGGCCACGTTGTAGGCACGACCGATCCCGCTCTCGAGCATCCCGCCGCACCACACGGGTATGCCAGTCACTTCACAGTAGTCGTGGATCGCGAGTGATTCCGCAAAGCCACCCACGCGTCCGGGCTTGATGTTGATCATGCGGCCGGCACCGAGTGTGACCATGTCCTGCGCCCGGTCGAGCGAGGTGATCGACTCGTCGAGACAGATCGGCGTCTTCAGCATGCGCTGCAGCGAGGCGTGCCGGACGATGTCCTCCCACGCCAGCGGCTGCTCGAACATCATCAGGTTCAGGCTGTCCATCGCGATCAGTGCGTCGGCGTCATCGAGTGTATACGCATTGTTCGCATCTGCCATCAGCGGGGCATCGGGAAATGCCTCGCGTACTGCCCGAACGTATGCGACGTCCCGGCCCGGCATGATCTTGAGCTTGATTTTCCGATAGCCCTCGGCCAGTGCGCTGCGCACCTTTTCGACCAGGGCCTCGGGTGAGCTTTGGATGCCGATCGAGATGCCGACCGGGATTGTCGGTCGCGTGCCGCCGATGAGCCGCGCCAGCGATACGCCAAGGCGTGTGGCGTCCACGCCCCACATTCCCATCTCGACCGCCGCTTTCGCCATCAGGTGACCGCGAAAGTCCTCCTCGAGGACTGCGAAGACATCGCCCGCCGCGCCGAAGGTGCGGCCGAGCACGCGTGGCGCGATCCAGCGCTCGATGGCGAGCCAGGCGGTGTCGACCGTCTCCGCCGTATAGTTCGGCATGTCATCAGCGACGCACTCACTCCACGCGCTGGCGCCGCTCGCGTCGTGCAACTCGAGCAGCGCGATCCGGCGCTCGGTCATCGTCCCGGACGAGATGCGGAAGGGTTCGCGCAGTGGGAGCCGGATTTCGCGAAGCGTGATGCTGGTGAGTTCGAGCATGTGGAGTCGAGTTGAAGTGCGGTCGGCGGATGTCAGCGTGTCGCGGACAGGACGTAGTATGGCAGACGGTCGTCGTGTCCGCGTACGAAGCGCGTCACGAGGAGGCCCTGCGCAAAACGGGCCGTGAAGGCGGCACGGGCCGCGATGCGCCAGGCGCGTGCCAGGTCGAGGTTGACGGCCTGCACGGCAGACAGGTCGTGAGGGATCGTGATGCGGACTGCCGCGGCGTCGACGGTCGGAACCGCGACCGGCGTTCCGTCTGGTTGCGCGGCAATCGCCTGTGGCAGGGTGCTGTCTCCGGCGTCAGCTGCACCGCTGCGCACGGGCGCCGCGCCGGTAGCCGTGAGCTCCCAGTGGTACACGACGCGATCCGTCGGCATGGCACCGTGCAGGATGCTGCCAGTGTTTTCACCGTACATGTTCTCGACGTACTCTGCCGGGAACGCACCGAGATGATTGATGTTGAAATGTGCGTTGCGGGCCACCAGCGGATCGGCTGTCCACAACATGCGGTGCACGCCGAGCGGCACGACCACGTCACGCTGGTGTGCCTTGAGCGCCTCGCCAAGGCCGAGACCTCGGGCTTCAGGTCGGACGGCGAGCATGTCTGACCAGTGGACAGGGCGCCCATGCTGGAGGCCCGTCATGCCGAAGACAAAGCCCAGCATCCGGTCATTGGAATCAAAGGCGCCGGCCGCCACCCCGCCGATCTTCTGCGACACACGCAGAATCGCGCCCGGGACCCGCTCCGAGAACCCGTGTCCCCAAGTGTCGTCCTGCAGCGCGATGCAGGCGTCGTAGTCGGCCAGCGAGGACAGCTCACGGATCGTGATCGGCGGGACGTCGTGCGTGGTCATGGCGTCGTCAGGGCGAGGTGCGGGCTTGCGGTGCGGAACACCTGATGATAGCGATAGATGCGCACAGAACTGTATACAATTTTTTTCTGGGTCAAGCATGCCCGTCGATTCCGCAGGACGCAAGTCGTCGATCGCCGGCCGATGGCCGCTCCGCTTCGTCAGCTGTCAGGCCCTGTGGCTGCTCGGTGCGTGCCGCGCGGCCGTGCCGGTCGCTGGCGCGCCGTCGCCCGCCACTGCTGCGGGCGCGTACGACATCGTGATCGCCAATGGCCGGGTTGTCGACGGCACCGGCAATGCCTGGTATGCCGCCGACGTCGGCATCCGGGGTGACCGCATCGCAACGATCGTTCCTCCGGGGCACCTCGCCAAGGCGGCCGCCACGACACGTATCGATGCCGCCGGACGGGTGGTGGCGCCCGGCTTCATCGACATTCAGGGGCAATCGGTCGTGCAGTTCACCACCGGCGATGGGCGCGTGGTAGGCAAGGTGTCGCAGGGCGTGACGACGGAAATCCTGGGCGAAGGCAGTACACCGGCACCGGTGAACACTGCGATTGCGGCCCTGATGGCCTCGCAGGTGCGCACTCATGATGACTCGGTGCAGGCAAAGGCAGTCAGTACGTTTACAGGACCGCGCGGCTTCGCGACGTGGTTGACGGCGATGGAACTGCATGGTACGTCGGTCAACGTCGGTTCGTTTCTGGGTGCCGGTACGATCCGCGTGTATGCAAAGGGTTTCGCGGAAGGGGCACCAACGCCTGCGGAACTCGACACGATGCGTGCCGTGACACGCAACGCGATGCAGGACGGCGCGTTTGGTGTGGCCAGCGCGCTGATCTATCCGCCCGGAAACTTCGCCGCGACGCCGGAACTGGTGGCAATCGCCAAGGCGATGTCGCCGCTTGGCGGTGTGTACATCACGCACATGCGATCGGAGGCCGATCAGTACCTGGAAGCGATCGACGAAGCGATGCGCATCGGGCGCGAGGGCGGCGTGCCGGTCGAGATCTATCACCTCAAGGCGGGTGGCGTCCGCAACTGGCCCAAGGCGACGCAGGCCGTGGCGAAGATCGATTCGGCGCGGGCGGCGGGGCAGGATGTGGCCGCCGACATGTATCCCTACGTCGCGGGGGGGACGTCACTGTCTGCGTGCACACCACCGTGGGCCACGGAAGGTGACAAGCTGCTCGATCGGCTGCGCGACCCGACGACTCGCGCCCGGATCATCGTGGAGATGCAGGCCGCGAGAAACAGCTGGGAAAATCTCTGCGCGTTGGCGACGCCCGCCGGCATCATGACGGTCGGCTACGAGCAACCGGCCCTCAGGCAATACGAAGGCAAGCGGATTGCCGAGATTGCAGCTGGTATGGGCAAGAGCTGGTCGAACACGATCGTGGATCTGCTCCTCGCGTCCGAGGGGCGCGTCGGGATGCTGGTCTTCATGATGTCGGAGCCGAATGTCGAGATGCAGATGCGCCAGCCCTGGATGAAGTTCGGGACCGATGCCGACGGCTCGGACCCCGACTCGGCGAAGGGCCTCACGCATCCCCGCGCCTACGGCACCTATACGAGAATCCTCGGTCACTATGTGCGCGAGCGCGGCGTGCTGACGCTCGAGGAGGCGGTGCGCAAGATGACGTCGGCGGTGGCGAATCGCCTGTCGATTCATGATCGTGGCCAGTTGCGCGAGGGTTTCTTCGCCGACGTGGTGATCTTCGATCCCGCGACGGTGATCGACAAGGCGACGTTCACGGCGCCACATCAGAATTCGGTGGGCATCGAGACCGTGATCGTGAACGGTGTGCGTGTCTGGGAAGAGGGAAAACACACCGGGGCGAAGCCGGGCCGGATCGTGCGTGGTCCGGGATGGACTGGCCGCCGGGTGGCACCATGAAGAGCACTACACCAGCGCTGGCGAGCGTCCGGGGCGCTCGACCGATGGTCGTCTACCACGCGTTGCGCGCGTTGATCGTGCGTGGGCAGCTTGCGCCCGGCTCGCGCATCGTGGAGACCGAGGTCGCCAGCAAGCTGCGAGTCAGCCGCACGCCGGTGCGGGGCGCGCTGCAGCGGCTCGCACACGAGGGGTACCTCATCGACTCCCCGTCACTGCAGCAGTCGAGACCGACTGTCGCGCCGCTGACGCGCGACGATGCGATGGAGCTGTTTTCGATCGTGGCCGAGATCGAAGGCCTGGCGGCGCGATACGCGACGGTGCTTCCGGTCGGGAAGCGTGACGCGCTACTCGACGAACTGACGACGATCAACGCACGTTTCGCGCGGGCCTCGCGTGCGAAGGTGCCGAAACACGATCTGCTCTATGAGCTCGACGAGCAATTCCACCGTCGGTACGTGGAACTCGCCGCCGGGCCCCGACTACGCGCGCTGCACGACGCGGTCAAGCCGCAGGCCGAACGCTACGAGCGCTTGTATGTGAGCCTGCTGTCCCGCGGGCTCGCCCCATCGGTGCAGGAACATGCGGCGATCATTCGTGCGATCCGCAGTGCGGATCCGGATGCCGCGCAGCGCGCGGTGCAAACCAACTGGCGAAACGCGGCGGCGCGGCTGGGTCAGGTGATCACCAACGTTGGCGAGCGTGGACAATGGTAACGGCGAGCAGACAGGTGACGACGAGCACACTGATGGGCGCCGCACTCGGCGCTCCGTCCCGGGTCCGGTTTCGTCGACTGAGACCGCTTGCCATGTCTGCGTGTCTCGCGGCCCCGTCGCTGTGCGCGCAGGGGCGGGAGGTGATCGGGCCGCTGCCGCGATACGCGGCTGTGACCCAGGCGCTGAGCGTGTTCATCGAGCGCGAGATACGCGACAAGGGAATTCCCGCCCTGTCGATTGCGCTGGTCGACCGTCACCGGGTGGTGTGGTCGCGCGGCTTCGGGGTGGAGAATGCCGCGACCGGGAAGCCGGCAACGGCGAACACCGTGTACCGTGTCGGATCAGTCTCCAAGATGTTCACCGACATCGGCATCATGCAGCTGGTCGAGCGGGGACAGGTGAACCTCGACGCACCGGTGCAACAGTACCTGCCAGCATTCACGCCGCGGAACACGTCCGGCACACCAGTGACGCTGCGGCAGCTCATGTCGCACCATTCCGGTCTGGTGCGCGAGCCGCCGGTCGGGCACTATTTCGACGATAGCCGGCCGTCGCTCGCCGAAACGGTCGCCAGTCTCAGTCAGACATCGCTGGTGTATGCCCCGGGAACCCTGCAGAAATACTCGAACGCCGCGATCGCCACGGTCGGCTACGTGCTCGAACAGAAGAGTCGGATGCCATTCGCCGAGTTTCTGCAGCGTGCGGTGCTGCAGCCGACCGGGATGATATCCAGTTCGTTCGACCCGTCTCCGACGATGCTCGCGCGCGTACCGGAGGCGGTGATGTGGTCGTATCACGGCCGCCACTTTCCTGCACCGACGTTTCCACTCGGCATGGCGCCCGCCGGCAGCATGTACAGCACCATGCCGGATCTCGGACTGTTCATCAGCATGCTCTTCGACCGGGGCCAGGGTGTCAATGGCCCTGTGCTGCGTGCGAGCTCGCTGGCCGAGATGTGGCGACCCCAGTTCGCCCCCGCCGGCGCCACGCGCGGATCCGGTCTCGGTTTTGGTGTCGGCACACTCGATGGGCGGCGAATGGTGGCGCACGGCGGAGCGATCTACGGATTTGCCACGCAGCTCGCCGCGCTGCCGGATGACCAGCTCGGTGTGGCGGTCAGCGCGGCGAAAGACGGGATGAACGGACTGACCACCCGAATTGCGAACGAGGCGTTGCGGTTGATGCTGGCGCTGCGGAAACGTGCGGCGCTGCCGACGATCGCCGTCTCATCGCCGGTATCGTTGCTGGACGCGCAACGGCTGGCGGGCACATACCGGAATGGAAGCGAGGCGATGCGGGTCGAGGTGCAGGACTCGACCGTGATCGTCGCGGCGGATGGCCGCGATCATCGACAGACGATGCGACACTGGGCGGGCGATACGGTGATCGCAGATGACGGGATGTCCTTCGGCGACAAGCTCTGGCGCGACGGCAGCGCCGTCGTGTACGGCGGCCGGCGGTACGAGCCAGCCGCCGCCGTCACCGACGCGTTGCCGATCGACCCCTCGCCACGGCTCCGCGGACTGGTGGGTGAGTATGGATGGGATCACAACATCCTCGTCATCCTCGAGCGTGAAGGGCGCTTGCATGCGCTGATCGAATGGTTCTTCGAGTATCCGCTGACCGAGATCAGCGACGGCGTCTACGCCTTTCCGGCAACGGGCCTCTACGCTGGCGAACGCATCGAATTCACGAGGGATGTCGGTGGGCGCGCGAGGCAGGCGCGCGCGGCCGGCGTTCCGTTCATTCGCCGGGCAATCATTGGCGAGGATGGCGGAGTGTTTCGCATCACGCCCTTGCAGCCAGTGGAAACACTCCGTGCGACGGCGCTGGCGGCTCAGCCACCCGTGGAGTCGGGACAGTTCCGCGACGCCGAGCTCCGGGAACTGATCCAGCTGGATTCCACCATCAAGCTGGATATCCGGTATGCCTCCGACCGCAATTTCCTCAGTACGCCGGTGTACACGCAGGCACGGGCATTCCTCCAGCGCGCTGCGGCCGAGGCTCTGGTCCGCGCGCACCGGAAACTGGCGGCGCAGGGCTACGGACTTCTGATCCACGACGGCTACCGGCCGTGGTACGTGACGAAGATGTTCTGGGATGGGACGCCATCCGACAAGCACGACTTCGTGGCGGACCCGAGCCAGGGCTCGCGACACAATCGGGGTGGCGCGGTGGACCTGACGCTGTACGACCTGCGGACTGGCGAGCCCGTCATGATGACCGGTGGGTATGACGAGATGTCCGACCGGTCATATCCCGAGTACCCGGGCGGCACCAGCCGCCAGCGCGCGTTGCGCGGCGTGCTGCGACGCGCCATGGAGGCAGAAGGTTTCAACGTCTACAGTGCCGAATGGTGGCACTTCGACTACAAGGACTGGCGCCTGTACCGCATCGGGAACCAGCGATTCGAAGACCTGGGCATCACCCGCTGACTGTTGGCGGGCGTTACCTGACGCCCGCCAGCGCTGCGAGCACGAGCATCACGTATTGCGGCCCGACATACCCGTTCGGGCCGTCGTCGTATGACTCCGTGAGCGAGTGCGCGGTCGCGCTGCGGCCGCCCGCATCGAGGGTGATGGCGGGAATGCCAAGTCCGATCGGTACGTTCGAATCGGTGCTCGATGCATGAGGCGTCACGGGAAATCCGAGCACCTTGCCCGCTTCGACGGCAACGCGAACGATCCGGGCGGTGTCTGGCTGCGAGCCGGCGGGACGGATACCAATCGTATCGATGACCATCGTCAGCGGAATCCTGCTGTCGGGCCAGCGCGCGAGTTCCTCGCGTAATGCGTCGCGCACCGCCGCCTGAAACTTCGCGTCGAGCGTCGCGAGGGAGGCGGCACTTTCCGAGCGCATGTCGACTTCGACGATCCCTTCGTAGGGAATGGAATTCACAGACGTTCCACCGCTGACGACACTGGCACTGAACGTCGTGCGCGGCGATGCCGGAACGGTGAAGTCAGACATTTTTGCGATGGCACGTCCCATGGCATGGATCGGGTTCGGCATGCCGAACGCGCCATAGCTGTGGCCGCCCGGCCCCTTGTAGGACACGCGGTAGCGATTGCTGCCGACGGCTCCGCTGACTGCGCCAAAGCCTGTGCCATCGACGGAGATGAAGTAGTCGATCCGGCCCTTGAGCTCACCGGTGAACAGCGCGCGCACGCCGCGCAGGTTGCCTGGGCCTTCCTCTCCGACGGTGCCAACGAAGTACACCCGTCCCAGGGTGCGTACATCGGCCGAGCGCATCGCTCGCGCCACCGCCAGCACGGCGGCCAGGCCGCGACAGTCATCACCGATGCCAGGGGCCGTGAGTCGTGCGCCGCCCGCGGCCGTGCTGTCGCGCCGGACCTTCACGTTCGTTCCTTCGGGGAAGACGGTATCGAGATGCGCCGAGAGCACCACCGTGGGTCCGACGCCGGTACCGGCGCGTTCACCGATCACGTTGCCGGTGGCATCGATGTGCACGTTCGTGATCCCGAGCGCCTCGAGCCGGCGCTTGAATTCAGCCGCGCGCTCGGCCTCCTTGAACGGCGGTGCGGCGATCTCGCAGATCGATGCCTGCTGGTCGAGCGTCCACGCATTGTCGGCTCGGATCGTTGCCAGCGCCTGCGCAATGGCGGGGTGCCCATTCGGAATGCGTATCGGCTGGGCGCCGAGTGCGCCAGCGACGAACAGTGGAAGCAGAGTCTGCCTGACCATGATCACGACCGTCAGAAGCTGTGGAAGATGGCGAGGTAGGTTGCCACCCCGCCGAGCAGTGGCACGAGCACGTAGATCGGCTTTGCCAGCGCTGGAATGCGATAGGGCAGAATGGAGAGCACCGCCATGATCACCCAGATACCCACCTTCGACCAGAGCCATCCCGGAAACAGCGCCGTGTCGCTGAGGCCGAGCCGCGCGGCCTGCCCGAACCCGCCGGCCAGCGCGAGCAGCATCCCCAGGCCGAACAGGCTGGCGGTGAGCGCTCGCGTCCTGCTGGTGGCCTTGGTGCCGCCATTCGCGGCGTGAATCGCGATGCCGCCGAGCGAGGTCATCGCCATGAAGAGGCCGAAGATGTGCAGCGTCTTGTAGAAGAGCTGGGTGCGGAAGAACGGCAGCGCCGCGGGGACGGAAGCGGCGGCATCCTGCAGCATGGCGAAAAGCGTCATGAGTTTCCCTGAACAGAATGGTGTTGAGCGACGACTGATCAGACGTTGAAGCGGAACAGCAACACATCACCGTCGTGCACGATGTACTCCTTGCCTTCCGAACGCACCGCACCGGCTTCCTTCGCGCCCTTCCACCCCTTCAGCCGCACGAAGTCGTCGAAGCCTGCCGTCTCCGCACGGATGAAGCCCTTCTCGAAATCCGTGTGGATGACCGCCGCGGCCTTCGGGGCGGTGTCGCCACGATGAATGGTCCATGCGCGCACTTCCTGTTCACCGGCAGTGAAGTACGTGTGCAGCCCGAGGAGGTGATAGCCAGCGTGAATCAATCGATCGAGTCCGGCGCTCTCGAGACCGAGTGAGCTGAGGAATTCCTTCTTTTCCTCGGCGGCCAGTTCGGCCAGTTCGGCTTCGATCCGCGCCGAGAACGGCACCACGTCTGCCACTTCATCCGTGGCCGCAATCGCAACGCGGAGGGCGTCGACGTACTTGCCATGTCCGGTGGCCAGTTCGTCATCGGTGACGTTGGCGGCATAGAGGACCGGCTTCACCGTGAGCAGCATCAGCGGCTCGAGCAGGAAGAGTTCCTCCTTGCTCAGTCCAGCACGCCGAACCGGATTTCCATTCTGCAGTGATGCCAATGCTTTCTGCAGTGCCGGGAGCTCAGCGATGGCTTCCTTGTCGCCGCTCCTGGCAATCCGCGCCTGCTTGTCGAGCCGCTTCTCGACGCTGCCGATGTCGGCGAAGCAGAGTTCGAAGTCAATCACGTCACGATCGCGCACCGGATCGACACTGCCCATGACGTGCGTGATATCGTCATCGTCGAAGCATCGGATGACATGCACGATGGCGTCGGTCTCGCGAATGTTCGCGAGGAACTTGTTCCCCAACCCTTCGCCCTGCGCAGCCCCTTTGACCAGTCCGGCGATATCGACGAACTGCACGACGGCTGGCACGGTTCGCTTCGGCTGTACCACGGCCGCCAGTGCGTCGAGGCGCGAGTCCGGCACTTCGACCATGCCGACATTCGGCTCGACGGTGCAGAACGGGTAGTTGGCCGCTTCGGCCTTGGCCGCCGTGAGCGCGTTGAACAGCGTGGACTTGCCGACGTTCGGGAGACCGACGATGCCGAGCTTCAGCACAGGATGGATCGGAAAAGGGAGAAGGCTGCCGCGACGCGTGTCACGCGGGCGGTGGATTGAACCTATTCATCATCACGTTGATTCCTTCACCGACCCAGCATTCACAGGCGTCACTGATCCTTGGCATCGCGGCTTCCATGAACTCCGTTTCCTCGCGTCCGAACGGGCCGAGCACGTAGCCGGACAGGTCGCCGACGGACGCGCGCGGGTGCAGTGGGGCGATCCCGATTCGGAGCCGCGGGTAGCCCGTCGATCCGACATGCGCCTGCACCGACTTGAGTCCGTTGTGCCCGCCGGCGCTGCCGCTCGGACGGGTGCGCATCGAGGCACAGGGGAGTGCCACCTCATCCACGATCACCAGCAGATCCTGGGCAGGATCCCAGCCGGGCCGGTTGAGAAACGGTTTCAGCACTTCCCCGCTGAGATTCATGTACGTCTGTGGCTTCACCAGCTTCACCACCTCCGCACCGACACGCGCGGTCGCCACCATGGCCTTACCATCCTTCTTCCAGCCGTCGACGCTCCACCGGCGGGCGAGGTGATCGAGCACCCACCAGCCGATGTTGTGCCTGGTGCGCTCGTACTCCTTGCCGGGATTGCCGAGGCCGAGAAAGACTTTCATTGCGGGGCAAACGGATCAGGGCAGAGCATGCGCGGCTGGCGTTGCTCCGTGGAGGGGGCGTCCGGAATGCACGCGGGGCGCGGCGCGACGAGTCGCACCGCGCCCCGCGACCGACGGAGTCCGGTTTACTTCGCGTCGTCCGCGAGCTTCTTGGCGCGGAGCACTTCGGGTTCAGCGGCCGCCGCTGCGGCATCCGCCGCCGCATCCGTCGCATTCACCTTCGGCGCCGCCACCACGACCACCGAGGCGTCGGCGTCGGTCAGCACCTTGACACCGGCCGGCAACTTCAGATCGCGGACGTGCACCGAGTCACCGACATTCAACGCCGTGACGTCGACGTCGATGTGGTTCGGGATCGCGGACGGATCGACTTCGACTTCCAGTTCACGCATGGTCTGGTCGAGGATGCCGGCGAACGAACGCACGCCGATCGAGACGCCGACGAGGATGAGCGGGACGTTGACGGTGATCATCTCACCGGCCACGAGCTCCTGGAAGTCGACATGCACGAGCTGCTTCTTGAACGGGTGCTTCTGGATCTCGCGAATGAGCGTCCGCGACACCTTGCCATCGATGCTCAGCTCCACCACGGTCGTTTCGGCGGAGACGCGCTCGAGGAGGCGTTCCAGATCACGCGTCAGCACCGAGAGGGACATCGGTGCGCGCTTGTGGCCGTAAATGACGGCGGGCACCGAGCCGGCGCGGCGCAGTGCGCGCGCGGCGCCCTTGCCGGATTCAGAACGAAGGGTTGCGGAGAGCGTAGCAGTGGACATCGTGAATACTCCTCAGGAGACGCGCGTGGCGTCAGTCAAACAGTGAGCTGACGGACTGCTCGCTGTGGGTGAATCGAATGGCCTTCGACAGCAACTCGCCGACCGACAGCACGTTCAGCTGGTGCGGGCGACGGGACTCGGGGATGGCGACCGAGTCGGTCACCGTCACTTCCTTGATTGGCGCGTCGTCGAAGCGCTGCTTCGCCGGGCCGCTCAACAATGCATGGGTCGCGCAGACGTAGATGTCGGCGGCGCCGAGCGCCCGCAGCGCTCGCGCGGCTTCCGTCACCGTACCGCCCGTGTCGATCATGTCGTCGGCGATGAGGCAGTCGCGCCCCTCGACGTCACCGACCACGTTCACCACTTCGGCCACATTGGCTCGCGGACGCCGCTTGTCGACGATCGCGAGCGAGGCGTCGAGCCGCTTGGCAAACCCACGGGCCATCTTCGCGGCACCGACATCGGGTGCCACCACCACCAGATCCTTCAGCTCCTTCTTGCGGTAGTGCGCCGTGAGCACCGGCGCCGCGTAGAGGTGATCCACCGGCACATCGAAAAATCCTTGCAGCTGATGCTGATGAAAATCGAGACCGAGCACACGATCCGCGCCCGCAGTCTGGATCATGTTCGCCATCAGCTTGGCCGCGATCGCGACGCGCGGCTGGTCCTTGCGGTCCTGGCGCGCGTAGCCGAAGTACGGCATGACACAGGTGATACGATGTGCGCTCGCACGACGGGCCGCGTCGATGAGCAGCAGCATTTCCAGAATGTTGTCCGCCGGCGGGTTCGTCGACTGGATGATGAACAGATCCGATCCCCGGATGTTCTCATCGATGCGGACGAAGATCTCGCCGTCGCTGAAGCGGGTCGACGTGGTCTTGGCAAGGTCGACGCCGAGGTGGCGTGCGACTTCGTCGGCCAGCGCCGGATTGGCGGTCCCCGAAATGATCTTGGCGCCAGGCGCCAGCGGCAGTGTGTCCATATGGCAGAGCCTTAGAACCTACCGGCATCAGGCCGTCCATTCAAGGGCGTGTCCGAGGTCGTCGCGAGATCGCGGTCGCCTCGGTCGCCACGTTCCACCAGAACGGCAACCAGCGCGGCGGCGGCGGCCGTGATCAGCACGTCCGTCACGTCGGGGTAGCGCCCGGGCACGGCGCACTGTCCCAACTCCAGAAGGCCCGCGTAGGCGACCGCGGCTCGCACGCCCGGACGCGGCTGTCCCATCCGCGTCCGCGCGGCCAAACACGCCCCGAGCGCGGCGCCCAGCCCCGCCTTCTGCAGCACCAGGAAGACGCTCGACAGGTCCTGCCGCTGGAAGAGTGACATCATCGGGACGAGTTGCCGCCAGCTGGCGCTCCAGGCGCCGGAAGGTTCGGCGATCCATGACGCCGGGCTCCAGGCCATCACGCACCCGAAGAGTGCGACGATCACGGCGAGCTGAGTCGCGCGCGTCGCTCGCGCAGCGACCGCAGTCCGCCAGCGGGGGACCAGCGCGAGCCCGAGCGCGAGCCCGAT
>Ga0163144_10001190_pt1 | contig 61523 bp, 47 predicted proteins | sample OliLak19BULKMAT1_FD_123175 | JGI IMG/M metagenome (GOLD analysis project Ga0163144, IMG submission 123175) | Freshwater microbial mat bacterial communities from Lake Vanda, McMurdo Dry Valleys, Antarctica - Oligotrophic Lake LV.19.BULKMAT1 | ecosystem: Environmental > Aquatic > Freshwater >...
CGTCCGGCAAGATCGAGATAGACTCGGCGGCACCACGTGCGTTCGTCGACCGTCGAGGCAGGCTTCGCTCCGCGCTGTTCCCAGCCTTCGGCGATGAGAGTGTCGATCGCCTCCGTCGCCGAACCGAACTTCCGGGGTTCGGCCTGCTTCTTCATCGGCTCGGCGGACGTCACCGCCATGGCGGCGATCCATTCCCGCACGGATTCCCGCTCGGCGTCCGTGAGCTGCTTCTTCGGCGGCATGTGCGGATCGGAACCCGCCGCGAGATACAAGTAGAGCCGGCTCTTCTCGGGTTTGCCCGGGATGATGACGGCGCCTTCGTCCCCGCCTTCCAGCACGGCCTTCGGGGTGTCGAGTTCGAGCCCGCTCTTCTGCTCGATCGGCCCGTGGCATTTCACGCACTGGATATCGAAGATCGGCTGAACCTTCCGCACCCACAGGGCCGCCGCATCCACGCCACACGCGGCGTGCGCGGTGGCGAGACAAAGCAGAAGTATCAGTGGGCTTCTAAAGGTCATCGGGAACTATCGCGATCCTACTCCCGGGCCGGCCCGGGGGCAACTGATGCGAGAAGCCGACGGCGGGCGGAGCCGGGCATTCAATGTTACTTGGCCGGTTCCTTTGTTGCGCCTTTTGAACCCGCCTCCGCTGCGTCGCTTCTGGCCTGGGCCTTTTGTCGTATCTCGGCCTTCACCTTGTTCAGGCGTTCGGGCCACACGAACTTGGGAGCGGTCGCCGGGTCGTAGCCTTCGAGATGACCGTGGAGGCGGGTTGCCGGCTTGGTGTATTTCAGCACCGTATCGCCGAACACCTCGCGGCAGAGCGCGGCGAGTCCGGGGTCGTATTCGAGCAGAAGAACGCGGGTATTGACGTGGTTGTGGTCGTGGTCGTTCACGCGGTTGTTGTCGAACCACGACTGGACTCCCTCGGCGAAGTATTCGTGGTGGTTTACCGCGGCATACTTGCCCTTCCAAAGACCGGCTTTCATCGCCGAGTCGTAGGTTGCCTTCACCCGCTTATCGAAGGTCGGATCGACGTTCACCATGCCCCGGAGGTGGATGTTGTGGGCGAACTCGTGGATCAGGATGTTCTCCGCCGCGTAGGGATCCCCGGGATAACCGAGGAGGTTCTCCTCTCCTGTGGAGCAGAACGGATCCGTAGGCGAACCGCCCATGCCGCGGGCCCGGGCGTCCCAGAAATCCTTGGGCTTCATCCAGGCCCACTCCGGCTGGTCCGTGGTGAATTCGTTGTGCGCGATGATGCTCATGCGCGAGCCGCTCTTGACCATGGCGGCGCGCACGTCGGGGCGGCGGGCAAGCATCAGGTTGACGAGGAAGGCCGCCTCCTTTAGCGCGAAGTCGTTCACCTTCTCCGAGGCGACGATCGGGTAGCCTTCCGCATCGATGTATTTCTTGTAGAAGGCCGGCGCCTTGAGTTCGGGCGGCGGCGATGTGACGCGGCCCGCGCCCGCCTTCGCACTGGTGGAGGCCCACAGCCGTTCAAGCAAGCCGTCCATCTCCGGGTCGTGCTGCTTCAGTTCGTCCCGGGTGAAGGGAAAGAAATCGTTCCGGGAGAAGAACGCCTCGGTTGTTTCGGCGAAATACTCCATCGGGTTGGTGAGCGCGTAGGCGCGGTCCAGCCGCACGTTCCCCTTCGCGTCGCGTCGCTGGACCTTGTCATACTTGCCTCCCGACTTGGCTTTCTCATAGGCCGCCTTGATGTCGGGATTGTCGAATCCCTTTGGCAGGACCCGGTCGTGGAACGCGTGGGCCAGTTCGTGCAGCGTGAAGTTCGGCATCCGCCTGGACTCGGACTCGAAGTTGCGGATGTCGGTGAACTCGACGCCCTTGACCATCACTGGATCGCGGCCGTTGGTCTTGAGCCATCCGGCTCCGGGATGATACTCGGCGCGGGGTTGGATGCCGGGATACTCCGGCGAGAACCACAGGGTCACTTCACGGAGCTTCGCCACCGCCGGTGCCGGAACGACCCGGACAATTTCCTGGAGTTGGATCCGGAGAAGTTCGACGGCCTTCGCGGTCGCGTCTTTCTCCTCCTTGAGCAGGCGTTCGTTGATCAGGACGGTCCAGCCTTCGACCAGATTCGTCTGGTGCGGCGAAGCCGGCGCGGCCGCCAGGCCGGCGTTGACCGACATCAGGAACGCCGCCAGCGAAGCGATCGCAGGACGCAGGAAGGGGCCGACGGGAAGACACCGGAGAGCCTTGTTCACTCCTCGGATCAGGGCGGAATTCTTCATCTCAATGAAATATCCGTTCGCCGTTCGGCCCGTCTTGGTCAAAAACTTTCCGCCGAAGTGAAAACACGCACAAACCAACGCGTGACCTCGCCGAACCCGACGGCTCTGGGTTCGGTGGACGCATCGGTCCTGGAGGTCCTCTTCGACCAGGCGCCCGATGCCGCCTTCTTCATCAAGGACACCGCCGGCCGCTACGTGGCGGTGAACCAGTCGCTCGTCGAGCGGCACGGCCTGGAGCACAAGGGACAGGTCCTGGGCAAGCGGCCGCGAGACATCTGCCCCGGAGACCTTGGGCGGATCCCGTCGACCCAGGATGACACCGTGCTCCGCACCGGCCGGCCGATTCTCGACCACCTGGAGCTCCACTGGTATGCGCCCAACAAACCGGGTTGGTGCCTGACATCCAAGCTGCCGATGCGCGACGCGTCGGGAGCAATTGTTGGGCTCATCGGCATTTCCAGGGATGTCCGGACCGCCATCGAGACGAAGGAGATCCCTGTCGAATTCGCCGCCGCGTTGGCCCATTTCGAGGAGAATATGGCCGACCCCACCTCGCCTTCGGGCATCGCCCAACACGCGCGGATGTCGCCGCAGCGCTTGGCCCGGCTGATGAAGCGCTTCTTCGGACTGACTCCCGGGCAGTTCATCGCCAAGACCCGGATCGCGGCCGCGTCGGGGCTCCTACGGGAAACCGACCGGTCCGTGGCGGAAATCGCGTTGGCCTGCGGCTTCTACGACCACAGCGCCTTCACACGCACCTTCCGCGCGATGACCGGCGTGACGCCCACGCGGTTCCGTGCGGGCGTGAACGGCTAGAGCGCGGCCTTCCAGACCTGGGGCGTCCAACTGCTCGTCAGCCAGCCGTCGCCCGTTTCGCGTTCACGGACGAGCAGCCCGTCGCTGCGGACCTCGACGTGGAAAAACGCCTGGGCCGGACCGCTGAAGTGCGCGGCCTTGTTCGAGTTGAAGACGGCGACCCCGTTGTCGGCCTTGGTCGAGTTGCCATCCCAGCGGAAGATTTCGCGCCGATGCGTGTGGCCGTAGAAGATCGCCGCGCGGCGATCCTTGATCGTCGAATGGAAGGCCGCCACGTCGGCCGGATCCCATTCCCATTTCGTGTAGTCGGCGTCGGGCTTAGCAACCGTATAGCGGGCCATGTCGACGTGGTGCATGATCACGAGCGGACGATCCTTCGGGGTATCAGCGAGGTCCTCCTTCAAGAAAGCGAGGCTGTCCAACGCGGCGTAGCGGCGCTTTCGGTCCACGCTGCTGTCCGTTCCGACGATGAGCCCAAGCGTGACGAAATGGACACCGCCCCATTCCCACGAGCTGTGCACGCCGTTTTTGCTGATCGCCCTTAAGTTTTTCCGCACCCGCTGCCGGGCGACCATCTGCTCGATCGCGTGCCCGATTCCCTGCGGCGCGTCGTGGTTCCCGGCGATTTCAATGACGGGATACCGGAGGCGTCCCTCCGTTCCGGTGAGGCCGAACTGGGCGACATACGCGGCCCATTCCGTTCGTTGCATCGCGAGTGGAACCGGTCCCGTCTTGTCGCCCGTGTCGATCACGTCGCCGACGTGCAGGACCCCGTTCGGCGTCGGCACGGTTCCCCCGCCGGCTTCGCCCGAGAACTCGGTGCCGGGAAGTTTGTTCAGGGTGTCCACCAGCCGCGACGTGTAGGCGGCGGAATTCGCCGTCATCTTTTCCGGTTCGTTCTTGTCGGCGAGGAAGTGGGTGTCGCCGAGGACGAAGAAACTGGTCAACGGAGCGGTGGCCGCCCGGGCGCCGGGAACGAGGTAGGCGCCCGCGAACGCCGCCGCGCTGCCGGTCAGGAAGCGGCGGCGATTCAGAAGGGATTGGGTGTTCATGGAGAAAAAGCGGGATTGGATTGGCGAATGGCTAACCCTGGCCGGGCGGAAGGTCGAGGATTCGCGGGCGACGGTTTTCATGGTGGCACCGGCCGGCCGGCGAATCGGCATTGCCATGAAACCTTCGCCGCTCCAAACACCTCCAGCCCCGCTCAACATGACTGTTCGACTCCTCAGGTCCTTCGCGTTGTTTCTGCCGCTGATTTCGGCAGCAAACCTCGCCGGCATTCAGAAACCGGAGCAATGGCAGGGCGATCCCATCCCGCCTGCGCCCGGCCATACCCTCGCGTCCGCTTGTGCAAAACCGAAATCATCGCGTGATCGCCTCTCGAGGCTGCACGACGGGCAACGCGGCGTTCGCATCGCCGCTTGGAAAATCGTCGTCACCCGCGTCGGGACTCTGGAACTTTATGGCCTCAAACCAGCTCAAGTCGAGCAGCACGACCTCGCGGCGAAGTCGCCCGCGAAGGTAATGGATCCGGAGCAACTTTGGCCGCGGCAGACCACCGGCATCGGCGGATCGGACGCTGACATGGAGATCCGCTGGTTCATGAACAAGGATTTCCGGCTCGCTCTATTGCGGAATTGGCGGGATGGCTCCCCGGATAAACTCATTGATTTTACCCGCTACGACCTGCCGGCGCGGGAACCGGTCGATCCAACACCCGGCCAGCACAGCCGCAATTGGAGTTTGTTCAACCGGCTCAACCAAAAGGGCGTTCGCCCGCAGGATGAACCCATGTCCATCGACCAATTGAACGACGGGGAACAGGCGCATATCCAACGTCGCTACCCGGAGTTGATCAAAGGCAATCCCAAGAAATGAACGTCCATGACAGAAGGTTTATATGGATCGCCAACGAACGACTCTTGCAGCACTTGGCCTGTTGCCAGCCATTGGCCATGTCCCGGGTTGACATACCCGCCCACGTGGATGCCAAAACCCAGTATGCGAACGCCGTTGAAGCGACGGAACAATGGGACGGAAACATCAGCGCTCCTTCGGACGAATACAAATCGCCACGACATCCCTTGCCCCAGGACGGGGTGCTGGTCCTCGAAAACAAGTAGCCGCCCCCCTCCATGATCCCACCGATGAAAAACGCCTTCACCCTCCTCGCCACACTGCTGATGAGCCTCCGGTTGACCGCGCAGGATTCGACGCCCGTTCATGACATCGTCGTCTACGGGGACTCGTCCGGCGCCGTGACCGCCGCCATCGCCGCCAAGCGCGATGGCCGCTCGGTCATTCTCGTCAATCCCACCGGCTTCCCCGGCGGCATGAGTGCCAGCGGACTCGGCGCCAGCGATTTCCTCGGAAAGCGCCACACGTTCGGCGGAGTCGCCTCGGAGTTCTATGACGCGATCGCCGCAGCCTACGGTGAAAAATACGTCCGCAGCTTCGAGCCGCATGTGGGACGCCGGGTGTTCGAAAAAATGATCGCCGACGCCGGCGTCATGGTCGTGTTCAACGAGCAGCTCGACCGCGCTCCCGGGAAAGGCGTGACGATGGAGGGCAAGCGCATCACTGCGATAACGACGTTGAGCGGAAAAACCTACCGTGGCCGGATGTTCATCGATGCGACCTACGTCGGCGATCTCATGGCCGCCGCCGGTGTGACCTATACCGTCGGCCGGGAAGCCGAGATTCAATACGGCGAATCGATCGCCGGCGTGCGGCGCGGCGACACCCAACCGCGTATCCACTATACGCAGCGCGACAAGGATCATTTCATCAAAAACGTGGATCCTTATGTCACTCCTGGACGGCCGGATAGTGGCCTCCTGCCCCACGTTCAAGCCATCCCGGGCCTGGCCAACGGTCAGGGCGACCGAAAGATCCAAGCCTACAATTACCGCGTCTGCCTGACAACCAAGCCGGCACTCCGCATCCCGATCGAGAAACCCGCCGGCTACCGCGAGATCGACCACGAGTTGTTGCTCCGGAATTTCGACGCCGGCGACGAACGGCTGCCCGCTTTGATCGAGCCTTTGGCCGGCTCTGGTTCCAAAGTCGATTGGAACAACATGCACGCCGTCGGCTCCGATCTGCCCGGCGCGAATTGGGCCTACCCCGAGGCCGACTACGCCACGCGCCGTAAGATCGAAAAGGATCACGAGACCTACATCCGCGGCTTTCTGTGGACCCTTTCGAACAATCCGCGCGTCCCCGCGGCAATCCGACGAAAAGTCAGCGCCTACGGTTTGTCCAAGGACGAATTTACCGACAACGGCGGCTGGCCGTGGATGATCTACATCCGTGAAGCGCGCCGCATGGTGACCGACTACGTGATGACGCAGCAAGACTGCGAAGGAAAACGCAGCGCCCCCGATCCAGTCGGGCTCGGCTCCTTCGGCATGGACTCCCATGTGGTGCAGCACTTCGTGACCGAAAAGGGCTTCGCCATCAGTGACGGCGTAATTTGGCACGTTCCGCCCAAGCCCTACGGCATCTCCTACCGCTCGATCATCCCGCGCAAAGGCGAGTGCGAAAACCTCCTCTCTCCCATTTGCGTGTCGGCCACCCACGTGGCGCACGGATCAATCCGTATGGAACCAGTTTTTATGGCGCTCAGTCAAAGCGCGGCCTGTGCGGCGGGGTTGGCGATCGACGGCAAGGTCGCCGTGCAGGACGTCTCTTATCAGGTCCTGCGAGGCAGGTTGGAGGCCGCCAAACAAATCCTGAGCGTGGGAGCAAACTAACGATTCAGCAGGCCGGGGAGATGGTCCCCGCAAACAACGACAAGGAGTCAACCGAAGCTTCCATGGTTCAACCTCTCGAACACGCATTCACACTCTTTGCCGCGCTGCTCGCGTCGCTGGTCTCTACCCACGCCGCCGTCGAAAAGCCGAATAGGCTCAACATCGTGTTCATCCTCGCCGACGATCTCGGCTGGAGCGACACGACACTCTTCGGCACGACCAAGTTCTACCAGACGCCGAACCTCGAACGGCTCGCCAAGCGCGGCAGGCTCTACCTGCCTGCGCAGAAAGATCCCGTGCAGCTCGACTGGATCGAACTCAACCAAGCCCAAGGCAAATCGCGGCGATGGGAATTCTAAACATGAAACAGATCCTCATCCTGGCGACGCTCCTGATCAGTCTGTGCCTTCAAAACAATGCTCGATTGCTGGCCGCCGAACCAGTGGTTTTCCGGCCGGCCTATGCGCCCGCCCCGGTGGACAATCCCCTCAAGGGCTTCGTGCCGTATGCCGGGCAGGGACGGAGTTTTCCGCATTCGCTGGAGTTCGGCTATCTGTCGCTCGCCTCGATGATGACCGGGCCGACGAACTTCAACTGGGCACCGATGGAGCGTCTGCTCGACGACACTGCGGCGCGGGGTTGCCAGAGCGTCTTCCGTGTCTACATGGAATATCCGCGCAAGCCCAGCGGCGTGCCGGGGTATCTCGTCGCGGCCGGCGTAAAGATGAGGGCGTGGACCAACACCAATACGCAGCCGCTCCCGCCTGCCATAGACCAGACGCCGGATTACGAAGACCCGCGCCTGCGGGCGGCGCTCTCGAGCTTCATCGCCGCACTCGGCGCGCGCTACGACGGCGACCCGCGCATCGGCTTCGTCACGGCCGGCCTGCTCGGATCCTGGGGCGAATGGCATTGCCATCCCCATTCGGAATGGTTCGCGTCCAAGACCGTCCAGGCGGAGGTCATGGACGCCTACGAAGCCGCGTTCAAAAAGACTCCGGTGCTGTTGCGCTATCCGGCCGGCGACAACGACCACGCCCATGCGTCGAACGCCCGGCGCAACATGGGCTACCACGACGACTCCTTCGCGTGGGCCACACTGGAGACCGGGCGCAAGAACGATGAATGGTTCTATCTCACGGCCCTTCGCCAAGCCGGCCCCGCCGCGCTGGCGCGCTGGAAGACAGCACCGATCGGCGGCGAGATCCGTCCTGAGCTCTGGAGGTGTTTGTGGAAGCCTGCAGGCTGCAAGGAAGGCCAGGATTTCGCGCGCTCGGTCCGCGAAACGCACGCCACCTGGCTCATGGACTCGAGCACATCTGGCCCGCTCGCACCGGATGAACGGGAGCGCGCCCTCGCCGCGGCGCGGAGCCTCGGCTACGAGTTGCAGGTCGTCCAAGCCTCGGCCGCGTTGACCGGACGTCGGTTGGAAGTTTCCGTCACCCTCACGAACCGCAGCGTGGCGCCGTTCTACGCTGGCTGGCCGGTGCGACTCGTGGCGATCGGTTCCGCCGGCGCAGAGGTGGTCGTTGAACTACCCTTCGCGTTGAACACTCTTCTGCCCGAAGCCAGCGATACGCGGTCCACGGCGCTCGATCTTTCAAGAATTCCTTCCGGAGAAGTCACGTTGCTGCTCGGCATTCCGAACCCGCTCAAAGGCGGCCGTCCGGTCCGCTTCGCCAACGCCGACCCGAACCCTGACGGCGCCGGCAGGCTCACGCTCGGGAAGTTGGTTGTTCCATGAGCCATGCCGAGCCCCATGAAAGTTTGCTTCACGTGCCGGCGCCCAATCACTGGACACGGACAATTCCCCACGATCAGCCGACGTCCATTACCGCCATCCTGAAGCCATGACCCCATTCCATCGCTCTGTTGTCTGCGTTCGGGCCGTTCTGTTCTGCGCGCTGTCGCTGTTGGCCGTCTCCTGCGCGTCGGCTGCTGAGAAACCCAACGTCATCCTGATCATTTCCGACGACCACGGGTTCCCCGACTACGGGTTCATGGGCCACAAAACCGTCCGGACGCCGAACCTCGACCGCCTCGCTTCCCAGAGCGTGCTCTACACCCGCGGATACGTCATGCCGGTGTGTTCGCCGTCGCTTGCGTGTCTCTTGACCGGAAAACTCCCGCACGCGCACGGCGTCACGGGAAATGATCTGGCGAAGGCGCAGGCGAAGAGCAACCGCGATCCGCTCGCGCAGAAGCTGCTCGGCAATTCACTGATTCTTCCCAAGGCCCTCACCGAAGCCGGTTACATGACGTTCCAAAGCGGCAAACTCTGGAACGTCACCTACGAGGACGTGGGCTTTACCCACGGCATGACTGATACCGCCGGTCGCCACGGCGATGCCGGCCTCACAATCGGGCGCAAGGGCATGAAGCCCGTCCTCGATTTCATCGCCACGGCGCAGGCTGCCAAGAAGCCGTTCTTCATCTGGTATGCGCCGATGATGCCGCATCTGCCGCACAACCCTCCGGCGGAACTGCTCGCCAAATATCAAGGCAAAGGACTCACGCCCGCCGCCGAGAAATACTACGCGATGGTCGAGTGGTTCGATCAGACCTGCGGCGAACTCGACGACTACCTCGCCAAAAACAAACTCTCGGAGAACACCGTCATCCTCTACCTCGCGGACAACGGCTGGGACGGGGTCAACGCCCAGAAGGGAAACCGCGCCAAACTTTCCCCCTACGAACTTGGAGTGCGCACCCCGATGTTCGTCCGCTGGACCGGGAAGGTGGGGCCCAAGCGCGATGACGAAACGCTCGCCTCGATCATCGATTTCGCCCCGACCATCTTGAAGATCTGCGGCGCCAAAGCCCCCGTAGATCTTCCCGGACTCGACCTGCTCGACCGCGCTGCGATGACCGCCCGGAAATCGATCTTCGTCGAGTCCTACACCCACGACATCGCCGACCTCGGAGATCCTGCGAAAAGTCTGGCCGCCCGAGTGGTCGTCAACGGCTGGTCGAAGCTTCTCGTTCCCGGTTCCACTCTCCCGGACAAGAGCTTCGCCTCCGCGCCCAAGACCATAGAACTGTTCGATCTCAAATCCGATCCGATGGAAACCAACAACATCGCCGCGAGTCGGCCCGATGAAGTCAGACGCCTGCAAGCAATCCAACACGCCGCATGGGATCTGGCGAAGGGCCCTCAAAAAAATCCGCAGCCATGAAACATTTCGCATCTCTCGCCGGTGCCCCCTCAATGAAGCGCTGGTTCATCCTGCTGCTCTTGGCCCTGTCGAGCCTCCGCGTCGGCGCAGCAACAAAACCTAACATCGTCTTCTTCCTCGCCGACGACCTGGGGCAGCGCGACCTCGGGTGCTATGGCTCGACGTTTTACGAAACCCCGAATCTCGATCGGCTGGCCAAGGACGGCGCGAAATTTACCGATGCCTACGCGGCCTGCCCGGTATGTTCACCGACGCGCGCTAGCCTCCTCACCGGCCAGTGGCCGCAGCGCACGGGTGTGACCGACTACATCGGCGCGCCGGCCACACCGGCGCAGTGGAAGCGCAACACCAAGTCGCTGCCCGCGCCGTATGCCGACCGCCTCGCGCTCACTGCGCCCACGCTTGCGAAGGCGATGAAGACGGCGGGCTACGCCACGTTCTTCGCCGGCAAATGGCACCTCGGTCCCGAAGGCTGGTGGCCGGAAAATCAGGGTTTCGACATCAACATGGGCGGCGTTGACAAGGGCGGGCCGTATGGCGGAAAAAAATACTTCTCCCCCTACGACAACCCGCGGCTAACCGACGGCCCGGACGGAGAGCATCTGCCCGACCGGCTTGCCACCGAGACGGCGAAATTCATCGAAGCCAACAAGGACCGCCCGTTCTTCGCCTACTATTCATTTTACGACGTCCACACCCCGCTGATGGCGCGCGGGGACTTGCGGAAAAAATACGAGGCGAAGCGCGCTCGGCTCGGCCTGACCGAGAAGTGGGGACGCGAAGAACCGCGCGACGTGCGGCTCGTGCAGGAGCACGTCGTCTATGCGGCGATGGTCGAGGCGATGGATCTCGCCGTGGGCAAAGTGCTCACGAAGCTCGACGAACTCGGCCTGCGCGACAAAACCATCGTCGTGTTCACCAGCGACAACGGCGGTCTGTCCACAAGCGAAGGCTGGCCCACGTCGAACTTCCCTCTCCGCGGCGGCAAGGGCTGGGTGTATGAAGGAGGCATCCGCGAGCCGCTGCTGGTGCGCTGGCCCGGCGTCGTCAAAGCGGGGAGCATCGTCAACACGCCCGTGAGCAGCCCGGACTTTTTCCCCACCCTGCTCGAAGTCGCGGGCGCCAAACCCTCGCCCGGCCAAACTCTCGACGGCACGAGTCTCGTTCCGGTGCTGAAGGGGGGCACGTTGCCGGAGCGCGCGCTGTTCTGGCACTACCCGCACTACGGCAATCAGGGCGGCGCGCCGGCTGCAGCCGTCCGGCGCGGCGATTGGAAGCTGATTGAGTGGCAGGAAGACGGCCGCGCCGAGCTGTTCAATCTCGCGATGGACCTCGGCGAGCAGAACAACCTCGCCGCCAAAGAACCGCAGCGGGTCGCCCAACTCCGCGCCGAACTCGCCACATGGCAGAAGCAGGTCGGCGCGAAATTCCCCATCACCAATCCCAACTTCGACCCCGCCAAGCCGGACGGGCGCGCCGCGAAACGGAACCCGACCCAATGAAGCTCGTCCTCACCGCACTCCCTCGCACTCCCTCGCACTCGTTTGCGACGGGGCGAACGCCTGGGCGCGGCAAAGGTCCGGCCAAGCAACCCGAATAGACTCATGAAAACTCTAACTACCGCTCTGTTGTTGTTCGTCGGCCTATCGGCGGTCGCTGCGCCAGCGGACCCTCGAACAGCCAAGCCCAACATCCTATTCATCGTCGCCGACGACATGGGTTTCTCCGATGCCGGATGCTACGGCGGGGAGATTCAGACGCCGAATCTTGATCGCCTTGGGTCAACCGGTTTGCGCTTCACCCAGTCCTACAACACGGCGCGATGCTGGTCATCGCGCGCGGCGCTTCTCACAGGCCACTATGCGCAGGCGGTCCGCCGGGACAGGACGACCGATTTGAAGCTGCCGGCTGGTTACGGGACCGGAGGCGCGGGCGGAGTGCGTCCTCGGTGGGCGCAACTGCTGCCCGAGTATCTCAGGCCGCTCGGCTATCGCTCCTACCATTCCGGCAAGTGGCATGTGGACGGACGGCCGCTCGACAATGGTTTTGACCATTCCTACGAGTCCGGAAACGGGCAGGGATTCTTCTCCGCGCAGGGCCATTCGGAAGACAACATTCCTTTGCCCGCAGGCAAGGTGGACGGAACTTACTACTCCACCGTCGCCATCGCCGACTACGCCATCAAGCACCTCAAGGAACATGCCGAGAAACACGCCGCGCAGCCTTTCTTCGAGTATCTGGCCTTCCACTGTCCGCACTTCCCGATTCAGGCGCTGCCGGAGGACATCGCGATTTACAAAGACACCTACAAGCCCGGCTGGGATGCGATTCGCGCGGACCGGCTCGCCCGCTTGAACAAGCTCGGGATCTTTCAAGGCGAACTCTCCCCGCTCGATCCCGTAACCGTGCCAAGCTGGAACCTGCCAGAGGAAGCTTTGCGCAAACGAATCGGCAGCAACGAAGTCGCATACGCCGTTCCGTGGGCAACGCTCACGCCCGGGCAGAAGGAATTCCAAGCCGCCAAGATGTCCGTCCACGCCGCGATGATCCACCGCATGGACATCGAGATCGGCCGCGTGCTCGAGCAGATCAAAACGATGGGCGTGCTCGATAACACGATGGTCGTCTTCGTGTCCGACAACGGCGCGTCCGCCGAACAGATCATCCGGGGCCTCGGCGAAGATCCTACGGCACCGATGGGCTCCGCCTACCGGTATCTCGGCATCGGGCCCGGCTGGTCGAGCGCGGCCAACACGCCCTTCCGTCTGCATAAATCGTGGAACCATGAAGGCGGCATCGCCACACCGCTCATCGTGTCATGGCCCGCCGGCATCAAGGCGCGCGGCGAAATGCGGACCGACCCAAGCCACCTGATCGACCTCGTGCCGACCGTGCTCGAAATGACCGGCGCCAAACGCCCAGGGACTGTTGCCGCCCTTCCCGTCCCGCCGCTGCCGGGCCTGAGCCTTGTGCCGGCCTTCGCCCGTGATGGAACGGTGAAGCATGATTTCCTCTGGTGGAATCACGATGACAACCGCGCCATCCGCATTGGCAATTGGAAGCTGGTAGCAGACCACTCGGCGCCTTGGGAACTGTTCGATCTGAGCAAGGACCGCTCGGAAATGAAGAACATGGCGGCCACCCATCCGGAAAAGGTTAAGGAAATGGAAGCCGCGTGGAACAAGCACGCTTCGGAGCTCTACACTCTCGCGCTGCAAGATCCCCCGAAGCCGCGTCCCGGCCAGAAGAAAAAGGCAAAAGCGAATGCCGAGCCTGCCGACTGATCGTTCTCCCCGGTTTGTTTGCGGGCGGTCGAGCCGCGATTCCGGCGAACGCGAGAGTTGCTGAAATCTCCGCCGAGCCAGCCGCAGCCAAACGATCCGTGAATCTCCAGGCCGACCGCATCTGCCTCTCGACACCAGTCCCAGCGCCGTCCGATAACAGGCCAAGCCAATTGAAGACCGAGTCACGTCCCACGTGTTCGGGCAGCCAATCCCAATCATGAAATCCTTGATGCTCCTCTCGGTCCTTCTCTCGGTCTGCGCACTTCGTCCTCTGGAAGCGGCGACTCCGCCGAACATCCTCTTCATCTTCTCCGACGACCACGCCCAGCATGCCATCTCCGCATACGGCTCGAAGGTGAACCAGACGCCCAACATCGACCGCATCGCGAAGGAAGGAGCACGGTTCAAGAACTCGTTCGTCGGCAATTCGATCTGCACCCCGAGCCGCGCCACCCTGCTCACCGGACAGTATTCCCACCTCAACGGCGTGCCCGTTTTCAACCGCTTCGACGGCTCCCGCGACAACGTGGCGAAGCACCTCCAGGCCGGTGGCTACCACACCGGCATGATCGGCAAATGGCATCTCGGCTCGGACCCGACGGGATTCGACCGCTGGATCGTCCTGCCCGGGCAGGGTGTCTACTGGAACCCCGTCTTCCTCGTCGCCGGCCGCAGGTTGACCATCGAAGGCCACTGCACCGACATCACGACGGACCTCGGACTGGAGTTCATCAAGACGCGCCCGCAGGACAAGCCGTTCTTTCTCATGCTCCATCAGAAAGCGCCGCATCGCGGCTGGGAGCCGGACGAACGCAACAAGGCGCTCTTCAAGGACAAGGTCATTCCCGAGCCCGAAACGCTTTGGGACGACTACGCCACCCGCCCGGCGGGGTTGCCCGCCAACGAACAGACCGTCGCCCGCGACCTCACGCGCAACGACCTCAAGCTCGTCCCGCCGGCCGATCTCAAAGGCCCCGCTCTCGCCCAATGGAAAAACGTCAAGCCCATGGAACTCGTAGTGGACGGCAAAACCCTCACCGGCAAAGAACTCGTGCGCTGGAAGTATCAGAAATACATGCGGGACTACCTCGCGTGCGTGCAGGGCGTGGATGACGGCGTGGGCAAGGTGCTCGACTACCTCGACCAGACCGGCCTGGCCAAGAACACGATCGTCATCTACTCCGCCGACAACGGCTGGTATCTCGGCGACCTCGGCCTCTACGACAAACGCTTCATGTATGAGCCCGGCCTCAACGTGCCGCTCATCGCGCGCGGCCCGGGAATCAAGCCGGGCAGCGTGCCCACCCAGTTCGTTTCCAATCTCGACCTTGCCCCCACATTCCTCGACCTGGCCGGATTACCCGTGCCTGCTTCGATGCAGGGCCGTTCACTCGCGCCGCTGCTGCGCGGGGAATCTCCGGCCAACTGGCCCACCAGCTTCTACTACCGCTACTACCACGACCCGGGCCACCACAACACCGCCGCCCATCTCGGTGTCCGCACGGCGACACACAAGCTCATCCATTATTGGAAGAAGGACGCCTACGAGATGTTCGACCTCACCAAGGACCCGACCGAACAGCACAACCTTCTCTTTTCACCGGAGGAAGCGAAGAGACCCGCAGTCGCCGCCAAGTTCGCCGAATTGAAAGCCGAGATCGTTCGCCTGCAGAAGCAATACAAGGACGACGGCCAATACGCCGATCCGGCCACCTGGCCCGCCGGCAGCGCCGACGGTCCCTTCGACGCCTACAAACCTTCCGGCATCAAGACCGTGTCCGAAGCCATCACGGCCGCCGCATCCAAATGACGATCCCGGCCGGAACAGAGGATTCCCCTCTTCAAGCAATCGATGGCAGGCAGGCGATAAACATAATCCTCTCCCAAACCCCTTTCCCGAGAACAACAGTCGCACCACTTCCATGAAATTCCCCGGACTCATCACCGCGGTGCTCTGCGCACTGCTTGTTGGCCAAGCCGAAGCCCAGACCAACCCCACGGCGCCGAAGGCCAAGGCGCCGACCAAGGCCAAGGCCAAAGGCAAAGCGAACCAGGCAAACGCCGGCCTCGCCATCGGTGAAAACAAGGCGACACCGGTCGGCCGCATCAAGGCGCCGAAGGATTTCAAGGTGGAGCTGCTCTACTCCGTGCCCGGAGGCGACCAGGGCTCGTGGGTGAACCTCTGCACCGATGACAAGGGCCGCATCTACGCCAGCGACCAATACGGCGGATTGTTCCGATTCACGCCGCCGGCCCCGGGCCAGCCGCTCGACCCGGCCAAGGTCCAGAAGGTCCCGGCCGAAATCCGCGCGGTGAACGGAATGCTCTTCGCCTTCGGCGCCCTTTACGTCGGCGTGAACGACTACGAGCAGAAGATGAAAAGCGGCCTCTACCGCATCACCGACAGCGACGGAGACGACCAACTCGACAAGGTGGAACTCCTCCGCGGTTTTGATTCACGCGGCGACCACGGTGTCCACGCCATCTTGCCCACTCCGGATGGCAAAGGGCTTTACCTCGTCTGCGGCAACAACGCCGTGCTCACGGAAACCGTCTCCACATCGCCCGTCCCCAGGATCTGGGGCGACGACCATCTGCTCAAGCGCATGCCCGACGGCCGCGGCCACAACGCGCACGTCCTCGCGCCCGGCGGAATCATCTACCGCGTCTCGCCCGACGGGAAACAGTTCGAGATCTTCGCCTCAGGCTTCCGCAACATCTTCGACGCGGCGGTCAACCAGGACGGCGAGCTCTTCACCTACGACGCGGACATGGAGTATGACTTCAACACCTCGTGGTATCGGCCCACACGCATCAACCACGTCGTCAGCGGCGCGGAGTTCGGCTGGCGCAACGGCGCGGGCAAGTATCCCGAGTTCTATCCCGACAACCTTCCCGCCGCCCTCAACATCGGCCCGGGCTCGCCCACGGGCACCACCTTCGGCTACGGCGCCAAGTTCCCGGCCAAGTATCAGCGGGCGCTGTTCGTGCTCGATTGGAGCTGGGGCAAGCTCTACGCGGTCCAACTGAAGGAGAACGGCGCAAGCTACACGGCCACCAAGGAGGAGTTCATCTCGGGTTCACCCCTGCCCCTGACCGACGCGATCATCCATCCGCAGGACGGCGCGATGTATTTCACGATCGGCGGACGGCGCGTGCAGTCCGGCCTGTATCGCGTCACCTACGCCGGCGCCGAGGACACGTCGCCCATCGACCGCACGGCCAAGGCCACTCCTGAAAGAACGCTGCGTCATCAGCTGGAGGCATTCCACGGCCGGCAGGATCCCAAGGCGGTCGTCACCGCGTGGCCGCACCTGAACAGCCCGGACCGCTTCATCCGTTGGGCCGCCCGCACGATTCTCGAGCACCAACCCGCCGCCGAATGGGAAGCCCGGGCCCTGAACGAAAAGAATCCCGCCAGCCAGCTTGAAGCGCTGCTCGCCCTCGCACGGGTCGCCGGCGTATGCCCCAGCCATCGGCCCAAGGATACGGAAGTGAACACCGCGACGCGCGGCAACCTATTCGCGGCGTTGCTCAAGCTCGATTGGGCCGAGCTCACGCTCGAACAACGCATCGCGTTCGTGCGCATCACCGAGATCGTCCTGCATCGTTTCGGCAATCCCGACGCCGCCACCGAGGCCGCGATCATTGCGAAGCTGGATCCGGCGTTCCCATCCGAGAGCTTCGAGCTGAACTGGCTTTTGACCGAAACGCTCGGATACCTCCAGGCACCGAACACGGCCGCGAAAGGGATGGCGCTGATCGCGTCGTCAGCCAGCCAGGAACCCCAGATCGAATACGCGCGCAGCCTGCGTTTTCTGAAAACCGGATGGACGAAGGAACTCCGCACCGCGCAGCTCGAATGGTTCCTCAAGGCGGCCAACTACCGGGGTGGATCGAGCTTCGGCAAGTTCATCGAGTTCATCCGCAATGATTCGCTGGCAACATTCAGCGAGACCGAGAAGACGGAGCTCGCCGCGCTCATCGCGAAGACGCCGGAGCGCAAGTCCGCCATCGAAAACGTCGGCCAGGTTTTCGCAGGACGGACTGCGACACAATGGACCTTGGACGAACTCAGCGCCGCCACGAGGACCGGCCTGAAGGTCCGGAGCTTCGACAACGGCCGGAAGATGTTCACGGCGGCGGCGTGCTTCACCTGCCATCGGTTCGGCAACGAAGGCGGCATGACGGGACCCGACCTGACCGGTGCCGGCGGCCGCTACAGCCCGCACGATCTGCTCGACCAGATCATCAACCCGAGCAAGGAGATCAACGAACAGTTCGCGCCCATCGTCGTGACGAAGAACAACGGCGACACCGTCTCGGGCGTCGTCGTGAACCTCAGCGGCGACGGCGTCACGTTGAACACCGACCTCTCGGACCCGAACGAGCGGGTGAACGTGGACCGCAAGGAGGTGAAAAGCATCGCCCCGAGCAAAATCTCGCCGATGCCCGAAGGACTCCTCTCCATGATGAAGAAGGAAGAGATCCTCGACCTTGTCGCCTACGTCCTCAGCGCCGGGAGCAAGGACAACGCCATGTTCAAGCCATGAAGCCCCTCCTTTTGGCGTTGGTTGGATTGATGCTGGTGCTGCCGTCTCTGAAGGCGGAGAAGCCGCTCAACATCCTTGTCCTCTACGCGGACGACTGGCGCCACGACACATTGGGGATCGCCGGCAATCCGGTGGTGAAGACCCCGAACCTCGACCAACTCGCGCGCGACGGGTTTCGCTTCACGCAGAACCGCGTCACGACGTCGATCTGCGGCGTGAGCCGCGCGACGCTGTTCACCGGCCAATGGATGTCGCGACATGGCAATCCCGCCTTCCAGGCCTTCAAGACGCCCTGGTCCGAGACGTATCCGGGACTGCTGCGGACGAATGGCTACTTCGTCGGCCACGTCGGCAAGTGGCACAACGGCAAGTTTCCCGCCGCGAATTTTGATTTCGGACGCGCCTACTCGGGCACGCATTGGATCAAGGAGAAGGACGGCACCACGATCCACGTCACGCAGAAGAACGAGAACGATGCGCTCGAGTTCCTCCGCACCAGGCCGACTGGAAAACCCTTCTGCCTCACGCTCGCCTTCTTCGCCACCCATGCCGAGGACGGCAATCCGCTGCAATACCTACCGCAGCCGCAGAGCATGGAACTCTACAAGGACGTGACGATTCCCGTGCCGGCCAACGCCACCGACGAATCGTTCCGCCGGCTGCCACCGTTCATCGCCAATGAGAAGAACGAGGGCCGCAACCGCTGGCATTGGCGCTTCGACGAGCCGGCGAAGTTCCAGACGATGATGAAGAACTACTACCGCCTCGCGACGGAAGTCGACGCGACCTGCGGCCGCGTCATCGCGGAGATCAAGAAGCAGGGTCTGCTGGAAAACACGCTCGTCATCTTCACCACGGACAACGGCTACTTCCACGCCGAGCACGGCCTGGCGGACAAATGGTATCCGCAGGAGGAGAGCATCCGTGTGCCGCTCATCGTCCGCGACCCGCGCATGGACCCGGCAAAGGGCGGCCAAACCAACGCCGACTTCACGCTCAACGTGGACCTCGCCCCGACCATCCTCGCCGCGACGGGAATCAAGGCGCCCGCCACCATGCAGGGCCGGGACCTCGCGCCTCTCTACCTCGCCGCGCAGAAACCCGTCTGGCGCACCGAGTTCTTCTACGAGCACGCGACCATCAACAACACCAACTTCATCCCGGCGTCGCAGGCGCTGGTGCGAAAGGATTGGAAATATTTTTACTGGCCCGACTTCAGGACCGAGCAGCTCTTCGACCTGCGCACCGACCCGAACGAGGAGAAGGACCTGATCGCCGATCCGGCGCAGAAGGATCGGCTAGCGGAGATGCGGCGGCGCTTCGCGGAGCTGAAGGACGCAGCCCGGTAAGCGGATCCCTTCCGGACCTCGACACTCAGTCCAGTGTGGTATGCGCTCTGCCGGTGGCCGCCGGACTTTTGTCCCGGATTTCTCGGAGCGTCGGATCCGGATTGCCGGCGTCGCTCCCGCCTTTAGACCGGGCCACCCGTTGGGAAAGGTAGATGCCGGAATGGCCGCTACACCGGTAGGCGATGAAGCATGCGGTCGCGAGGTAGACGACGTGCTGCCCTCCGAAGAGTTCGATCCCCATGATCGTGCTGGCCAGCGGGGTTTTGGTCGCACCGGCGAAGACGGCAACGAATCCCAGCGCGGCGAACAGGTCCGTCGGCGCACCCGTCAAGCCGGCGAGGGCGTTGCCGAGAGCCGCACCGATGAAGAAGAGCGGGGTGACTTCGCCGCCCTTGAATCCGCTGCCCAGCGTCACCGCCGTGAAAAGGATCTTCCACCACCAGGCCCACGGATGGATGTCCGGCGACGTGAAGAACGAAACGATCGAGACCGCCTTGGGATCCGGATTGGTCACGCCGAGCCCAAGGTAGTCGCGTGTGCCGAGCAGAAGCGTGAGTCCGATTACCAACACGCCGCCAAGCAGTGGCCTCAACGGTGCTGACGGAACCAGACGTTTGAACCCGGCGTGCAAGCGGTGCGAAAGCTCGGAGAAGAGCGCACTGACAATTCCGAAAGCGCCTGCGGCCACGACCACCTTTGCGAGAACCGCCGCGTCGATCTTGAAAGCGCCGGCGATCCCGGCAGTGCCGTCGAAGCCGATCGAATACTGCGTGTGCCCGATGCCCCAGGCCTGGCACGTCCAGTCGGCCGTAACACTGGCGAGGAAACATGGCAGCAGAGCGCCGTAGTGCATCCGTCCGATGGTCAGCACTTCGATCGCGAAGACGGCCCCGGCGACCGGCGTTCCGAAGACAGCGCCGAAACCGGCCGCGACTCCGGCCATCAACAACACACGGACGTCGGAGGGAGCGAGCTTCAGCAGCCGCGCGAATCCTCCGGCCAGGCTTCCGCCCATCTGCACCGCCGTGCCTTCGCGTCCGGCCGAGCCACCGAAAAGATGCGTCACCAGCGTGCCGAAGAGAACGAGCGGGGCCATCCGTCGCGGCACGCCGCCGCCCGGAAGATGGATCTCGTCCATGATGAGGTTGCTCCCGCCCCCGGCCGACTTGCCCCAGCGATGGTAGACCAAGCCCACTGCCAGGCCCGCGACCGGCAGGAGATACAGCAGCCATGGTTGCTGGAATCGCAGGTTGGTGACCGCATCCAGGCTCCAGAGGAAAAACGCGCAGGCCGATCCCACCGCCATCGCCATCGGGATTACCAGGGCCGCCCACTTCAGCGCGGCGTTGGTTTGCTTCCGCCAGTTGGAGAACATCGGCATCACTTCAGCGACTTGATGTAGAGGATGAGCGCCTCGATCTGCGACTCCGTCATGACACCCTCGTAGCTGGGCATGCCGGTGTCGTTCTTCTCGAAGCCGCTGACAACTTTTGCGGCCGGCTCCTTGATCGACTCGCGCAGGTAGGCCTCGTCCGCGACGACCTTGGCTCCGCCAACGATCGACCGTTGGCTGGCGAAGAGGCCTTTCCACGACGGGCCCACTTTTCCGACGAGTGAACCGTCGTTCGAATGACACGCCACGCACCCCATCAACTCCGAGACGCGCCGTCCTTCATCAATGGTGACAGGAGTGTTCGCCGCCGCGATGGCCGTGCGCGGTGTGAGATCGACGACGAGTTCACCGAAGCCTTCCTTCTTGGAATCAAACGGCGTCAGCGCCTTCGGCGTGAAATACGCGCTCTGCTCGAAGGTCGCTCCGGCCGCAGTCTTCAGCGACCAGCCCAGCCGCATCTGCATCACCGTCCGCATCTCCGGCAATCCGATGAAGGCGCTGCGGCCGTCCTTCGACAGGTAGGCGCTGCTGGCGGCCATCGCGTCCTGGCCCTTCGAGCCGTCGAGCTTGAAGTGCGGCGAGCCGTAGTTGGCCGTGCGGACGTAGTTCCAGCGTTCCACGGAGAAGTTACCCGGCGTGACCGAAGCCCCGTCGAGCGGCACGTCGAAGCGCACGAGCAGACCCTTGTCCATCGGCACGATCTCGCGGGGGAAGGTGTTCGGCGCTCCGGTGTAGCGCAGCCGCGCGAGGCCGCTGATCTGGTTGGCCGTTGTTCCCCAGATCTGGAATCCGATCACGTAGAGCTGGCCGTCGATCGGATTCACCGCTCCGGCCAGCGGCGGAAATTCCAACTGCCGCGTCAGGCTCATGACAGAGGCCTGCGTCTGCGGGGCGCGTTCATTCAACCGCACGAGGAAAATCTCGGGCCGGTAATATCCGAAATGGATCAGGGCATCGTTCAACGGACCCATCCTGGCGTCGGTCAACCAGGCCTGCCCGGCACCCGAGGCGTTGATCGGATGCGGAATCCACGTCAGCGGTTCCTCGATCGGCTCGGGATACTTCTCCTTCGGCAGGATCAACGGGATGAACCCGTGATAGGCATCGCCCGTGAGCAGATGCAGAGGCGTGGACGGCACGTAATGGCCTTGCTGGTCGCTGGCGGTGACGAGGCCCGTCTTCGGATTCACTCCGATGAACGGCCCGCGAAAGCCATGGCCCAGCACCGTCGATGACATGCCGTCCGCCGCGATGCGGAGCACGCTGCCGTTGTGCCGGCCGACGGTCGTGCTCTGCTGGCCGCCCTTGGCGATGACGAACGAACCGTCCGGCGCGGTCCGGATGCCCGAGGCGAACTCGCGCGTCTCCGCCGTCTGGGTGAAGGCGTTGGAGAAAAGCTCGTGGACATCCGCCTCGCCGTTGCCGTCGGTGTCGCGCAGGCGCCAGACGCCGTTGCGGTCGAAGACAAAGAGTTCGTTGTTCCGTGCCGTTATTCCGAGCGGCTCGTGCAAGCCCGAAGCGAACCGCCGCCACGTGACCGCCTGAAGATTTCCGGACAGGCCGGATATCAGCCACACGTCGCCGTCGAAGGTGACCGCCGCCGCCGTGCCGTCCTTGAGGAAGGCGATGTCGGCAAAGCGCACGTTGCGCTTCCACGAGTTCGCGTTCGGCAGCGCGATGTTGTCGAGGACGTAGGCTTCCTTCGCCTCGGACACCTTCGCCGTCGTCGACATCGAACCATTCCAACGAACGGGCGGACGCTTCGCCGCCGAAGCCGGACGCCCCTTGATCACGCCCGCCATGCTGAGGGCGATGGAGAACTCGGATGGCTTACCCGAAGCGGGAACCCTGACGACGACCAAGCCCGTCGACTCATCCCGCGCTTCCAATGTCGCGTCGCCCGACACCAAAAGATTCAAGCCTCCTGCCAGCTTGGCCGGCGCTTTGCCAAGGACCAGCCGCAGCGGCCGAGATGTCGGTCCTACTTTCAGAAAACGGCGAACCACCGGCGTGCCGTCCTGCAGATCGGCCTCGAACCGGTCCAAGATCTCGGAACCCAGCGCGGTGTATTCCAACTGCGCGCCGCCGTCGATCAGCCGGACGGCTTTGAAGCGCCCGAGAGATTCGGATAGCGGCCCGCGCCCGACTTCCCTCGCATCAGGACCGGCTGCGCGCGGATCGGCGAAGGACACCGTCTCGCCCGATTGCCACGCCGGATACGCCCCGCTCGCCAGCCACGGCGAGCCGACGATCTGGGGAAGCTTCGTCTGTCCTTCGGGCGCTTTGGCTCCCGAGACGTGATACGAACCCTGCGCCATCGAGACCGGGCTGACGCCGTTGCCGACCCAGATGGCCGAGACGCGCAGCAGCTCCGTGTCGAAAGCCACCCAGCATTCGTGACCGAGATTCAGCACGAGCGCCCGCGGCGTCAGATTGTCCGCAGGCAAGCCGTCCCCCAGCTTCCGCGCATCGACCACGCTGGAAAAAAAGGGGAAGTCCGCCTCCACGAAGTCGCCCCACGACAACGGAGCCGGCTTGGACTTCTCGGCCGCAAACGCGCCAAAACCCAGGGCGAGAAAACTCGCGGCGATCGCGGCTGGAAGTGACAGGGGCGAAGACATGGTGACTCGGGCAGATTCCAACACCGGTCGCCCGAATCAGCCAACAGTTGTTCTTGGCCAGACATGGAGCCCGATGCTCCGAGGATTTCGACAAGCCGAGTCGGCAGGTCGCCGGCAGCGTCGTCAACTCCCTGCGAAACCTTCCGCCCGCTGAACCATGGGGCCGCCAATCTCCTGATCGGCCCGATGGCTTGTGACGCGAAGGCGCCGTTTTAAGAAGTGTGACAAGGTCACTATTTCCCGGCCTTGTGGCTACGCGGTTGGTTGCCGCGTTCGGGCGCGCGGCCCGTCGTCCGCGGAGCGGAGCGGCGGGGTTCTTCGCGGCGGATCTCGGTGCGGCTAGCCTTGCCTTGGACGTCGCGGGCGGCCGGATTCTGCCTCGGATTGGTAGGGCGCTTCTTCGCGACCACGGCTTTGGGGGAGCGCACGGCGATGACCGGTGTTTCCGGAGGAGGAGGCAGGACGACGAGGTTGGGCATACGGGCAACGGCTGGTTTTTTGGGTTTCACACCTCAACCGTCCGCCGCTGCCCGGAAGAGCGCAACGACGGCTATTGCCCATTCCTGCACCTGCTTTGCTCTGTCTTCTCCGTGCATCCGCTTCGCCACCTCGGAGGCTACTGCTTCTTCTTCAGCCCGATGCTGCTGCCGCGTTTCGCGATCTTCCGGCTGGTGGTGACCTTCGTCACGGTGCCGATGGCGAGATACTTCCGCTTCACCGTGTCGAGGATGGCGTCGCGGTGGTCGTAGAGGCGCTTGAGCTTGCGCCGCTTCACCCGGGCGGTGACGTAGGCGGTGAGCAGCGGTAGCGCGATGGTGCTGTCGGTGTAGCAGACGACGCTGTCGGGCAGCTTGTCGGGATCGACCTTGCCCCAGCTCACGGCCTCGGCGGGCGTCGCGCCGCTCAGTCCACCGGTGTCGGGGCGCGCGTCGGTGACTTGGAGGAAGTAGTCGTGGCCCTTTTCCTGGATGCCCATGACCTCCTGGATCTGCGGCTCGGTTTGGAGCATGAAGTTCTTCGGACTACCACCGCCGAGGATGAAGACGCTGCTCGTGTGGCCGGTGGACTTGGCGTGATAGACGATGGCGGCGGTCTGGTTCACGTCGCGGTTCACGTCGGGCATCAGCTTGGAGCCGCGCATGGCCATGGCGGCGACGTTCATGCCGATGCTCGAATCGCCGGGGCTGCTGGTGAAGATGGGGATGCCGCACTCGTAGGCCGTCGCGAGCACGGAGCTGTCCTTGATCCCAAGCTTCTTCTGACGCGCGGCGACGTATTTGCCGAGGAGGTGGTGGAATTCATCCGTGCCCATCGGCCGCTGGAACTCCGGACCCTGGATGACTTCGCGGACGAAGGCGTCTGTGTCGAGCAGCACGTTGTAGTCGAAGAGCACGTCATAGATGCGGATGACGCCCTCCTCGTGCAGCTCCACGTCGTCAAGGAACGGCGTGCCCGAGTGCAGATTCATGTCCAAACCGAAGTGCAGGTCGTGGTAGAGGTTCGCGCCGGTCGAGATGATCCAGTCCACGTAGCCGCCCTTCATCAGCGGGATGAGGCAGCTCTTGCCCAGGCCCGCCGGTGTGAGCGCGCCGGTGAGCGACATGCCGATGAAGCCGTCATCGGGCAGCATCTTCTTCGCGAGGAGATGCGCCGCTTCGCGGAGCCGGCCGCCGTTGTAGGCGAGCATGGACTGGTCGATCAGGTCGGCGGCGGAGATGTTCTTGCCGACGCCGAAGGGGTTGAGGCGCGGATAGGCGGCGAACTTCTTGGAAATCTTGTGGGCGGACGATTTGCTCATATCAGGTGGCGCGAATTAAGGCGGAACGAGTGCGGAAGGAAAGCCGCAGTTCGGTGACGACGGAGAATCCCGGGCTTGCCATCGCCCGCGTGAAACGCGATCAACCGGCGCCGTCCGTTCGATCCCAAGAACACGGAAACCCATGCCGTCGCCCTCACCCCGTCGTTGGAACATCGTCCACTCGGAGGCCTCCCCCGGCTGGGGCGGGCAGGAGCGACGCGTGCTGATCGAGCTGCGCGAGTTCCGCAAACGCGGTTCGCAGATCCGCCTCATCGCCGATACGAAGAGCGAGGTCTACAAGCGGTCGGTGGCCGAGGGCTTCGAGGCGTTTCCCTGTTCACCGCTCCGGCGCTGGTATGTTCGCGAGTTCATCCGCGTGCGGCGTTGGCTAGAGGAGATCAAACCCGACATCGTCAACACCCACAGCTCTCGCGACGGCTGGGTCGTGGGCATGGCGGCCAAGGCGGCGGGAGTCCCCTTCGTCATCCGCTCGCGGCACTTCGACATGCCCCCGAAGACGGCGTGGCTCAGCCGCATCGTCTACGCAAAACTGGCCGACCACGTCATCGCCACCAGTTCGCAGATTTCCACCGGCCTTGCCGAAGCATTCGGACTTCCGCCGGACCGCTTCACGACTTTGCCTACGGGCGTGGATCTGGACGTCTTCACGCCGGAAGGACCGAAGGCAGATTTGCGCGGAACGCGCATCCCGGCGGACGTGCCGCTGATAGGGACCGTCTCCATCCTCCGGCGTGCCAAGGGGCACATCCATCTGATCGACGCGGTGAGACTGCTCATCGATGGCGGGCGAAGGGTCCACTGCTTCATCGTCGGCGACGGAGGCATCCGGCCGGACATCGAGAAACACATCGTCCAGGCCGGCCTGCAGGAACACATCACCATGACGGGCAACCGCGACGATGTGCCGGCCATCATGCGTTCGCTCGACGTCCTTCTGATGCCGTCGCTCCACGAAGCCGTTCCACAGGCCGCGAACCAGGCCCTCGCTTGTGGAACGCCGGTCATCGGCAGCAACATCGGAGGCATACCTGAAGTCATCCGCGACGGCGAAACCGGCCGGCTCGTCCCGCCCGCCGATCCGGCTGCGCTAGCGGCTGCGATCATCGCGACGTTGGACGCCCCGGCCGAAAGCCGCCGCATGGCCCTCGCGGGTCGTGAGCGCGTGCGGCAGAACTTCAGCCTCGCCGCCATGACCGACCGCCTCGAAGCCCTTTACGCCGAGCACGTGAAATGAGTTCCACCGCGCCACAGATCCCATTGAACCCGCGCGCCGGCTGGCTCGGCTGGTGGCCGGAGGGCGGGATACGTTCCGTGATTGATCCGGAGAACGGACGCATCCGCGCGTTCCTCAGGCAGGCCGGGGAAGAGCTTCCCGCCGGCGCGCTGGTCCTCGATGCAAGCGCAGGTATTCGGCCCTACGCGCCGCTGTTCCACCGCCAGCGCTACGAGTCGTGCGACGTGCCGGGCGGGTTCTACGAGGCGAAGCACGACTTCGAGTGTTTCCTGGATTCGATCCCCCAACCGGACGCCACCTACGACGCGATCCTGTTGACCCAGGTCCTAGAGCACGTGCCCGATCCGGCTGTCGTGCTGCTGGAGCTGAAGCGGATATTGAAACCAGGCGGGAAGTTTTTCCTGAGCGTGCCGCTGACCGCTCCGTTGCATGGCGAGCCGTGGCACTTCTTCCACTTCACCCACTACGGCCTGGCGGAACTCGCGCGCAGGACCGGCTGGAAAATCCGCGAGTGCGAGAAGATGGGCGGGGCGTTCTGGCTCCTGGGAAAACGCGTCGGCGATCTGCCGAGGAAGCTGATGAAGCAGGTCGATCCGTTCCGGGCGAAGCGACGCGGGCTGTCCGTTCCGGGATGCGTCTTGGCGACGGTCCTGTTCTTCCCGTTCTGGATCCTAGGCCTGCTGCTGTTGACCTTCCTCTTCCGGCCGCTCTGCTACTGGCTGGATCGTTTCGACTTCGAGAAGAGTTTCACCATCGGCTACACGGCGGTCTTCACGAAGGAATGATGGTGACCGGGATCGTGCCGTGCCAAGTAGGGCGGGCGGGCCGCGATGCCGCGGTGTGCGTTAGTGGAAGCACTTGGTCGATCAGGTCACCCAATCGTAACGAACAAAGTGCCGGAGCCGCTGTGAGAAGGGTGGTGCCGTTTTCGACGCCGAACTGTCGCTTTCGACGCAACAACGTCGGTTGTTTTGAGGGCCTTCCCGCCCACGATAGTATCTAGAGGAAATTAAATTAAGCTGTAGCCACATGAGGTGAACCAGTTGAGGGCGGCCAGGGCGGCGGCGATGGCCGCCTGGAGTTCCTCCGCGGTGCGCGCCTCCGCGCCCCGCAGCAGTTCGAATGACGACGACGCCTGGCTCCATCCCTACTAAGTGAAGCCGCTGCAGAGTTCCACCTGTCCCGGCACGAGAAACGTCGTCCGGCCAGACACGGAAAAAAAGCCGTTCTCCACGCAGCGCTACGTGTTTGATCTGGTGGATAACGCCGTCAACAAGAAGGCCAACGGCACAAGCTACGAGATCTTTGGCACGATGGGTGATCTGACTTCCGATGGCTTCCCGATCACCATCAAGAAGACTGAAAGCTCCGTAAACTCCAAGGTCATCCGGAGGTCGTTCGCCTCCCTGGGCTCCCGGCCAGGCGCGTCAAACATCATGCTGTTCCTCGACGCCGACGACAGCGGAAGCGAGGGGCTGGGCAGCGCCCACAACAACTGGCCCGACCCAGAGGACAACCACGGCGCCGACGGAACCAACATGAACTTCTGCGACGGCCACGCCCAGTGGATCAAACGGGCCGACTACCTGAAGGTCTTGAACCGCAGCCAGGACAGCAATCGAAAGGAACCCGGGATCTGAAGGCGATCAATCGACCGCCGGGTGGTTCTCAATCTTTCGCCGCGAGTTCTGTAAGGAACCCGGTCTCCAGAAATCGCCGGAGGTTGCCCCCGGTGGACAGGATTTCGTTGTGGCCTTTGGACGAGTGGAGAAACACGAGGTGGTTCGTCCGGAGTTGCGGATCTGTCACGGTCGATTCTTCGCTTACCAGAGGAGCGGTCTTTCGGGCGTCCATCGTGGCGATGAATTTCTTGGTTTCTTCCAGTGTTCCGCCGGTGTCGGCGTAGATCACGACGAATCGCCGGTCAGGGGCCGATTCAAACCACCGTTGGAAACGGTCGGTCTGACCGTAGAGCGCGTCGAACAGATACACTTCACGAACGGCTTCCGGCAGTCCGCCGGATTCGACGATCGCCGAGATCACGCGATACGCGCCGCTGTGCCCTGACAGGATGACGCGGCCCAACCTTGCATCGCTGGGCACTCCATTCGCCTTCAGAGCGGCCATCGCTTCGGCCATGAACCGCGAGAAACCTCCGGCGTCCTCCAGTTTGCCACCCGACGAGTCCGGCGCGTTGAGCGGACCTTCCGGGAGAATCAGCACGGCGTTGCGACGGCTGGCGGCGAACTGGCCCAGCAGGTCGAAGTCGCGCGCGGCCCCGGCGATCGAGTTCCTCCACCCGTGGAAATGGACGACGACGTCGATCTCCGTTCCGGGCTTGAACCCGCGCGGGACGAAGAACGCCGTCGAGCTGTCCGCATAGTTTTTCGCGGCCGGATAAGCGACGCCCTGGTATGTGTGGCCATTGGTCCGTGACGCGTGGGGGAACGGGGCGTTCGTGAGCGACGCCACGAAAAGCCGTCCAAGCTGCGGGACGTCCGGGAACCCGGGCTTCTCCGCCGCGCGTGACGGAGCCGCGTTCAAGAAAAGACCCACCAGAAGAAGCATGCGGACCAACATGGCCCCAGCATGGACTCCTCCGTGTTCTGTCTGCAAACCTTGGAAGCCAAGGCCGACGGCGCTGGCGGTTTAGCGATCAGTGATCTCAGTCCTTGAGGGCAGCGAAAAGCCCGCCTCGATTGCTCGAGACGGGCTCTGAATCTTTGGCGGAGTCTCTGCTCCGCACCAGCGGGCGTTGATCAGGATTTGACCTGTTTCACCTTGGTCCACTTCTTGGCCTTGGCGGAGGCGAGCACGGCGTCCACGACGTAGTCCGTGGCGAGGCCGTCCTTGAAGTCGGGCTTGCAGCCCTTGCCGTTTTCGAGGCCGCGCACGAACTCGACCATCGCGTGGATGAAGCTGTGTTCGTAGCCGAGCTGGAGGCCGGGCACCCACCAGTTGCCGCAGTAGGGATGATCGCCGTCGCTGACGTGGACGCTCTTCCAGCCGCGTTCGGTGCCTTCGTCGGTGTAGTCGAAGATCTGGAGACGATGCAAGTCGTGCAGGTCCCACTTGAGGGACATGTTCTCGCCGTTGATCTCGAGCGTGTAGAGGGCCTTGTGGCCGCGGGCGTAGCGGGTCGATTCGAAGAGGCCGAGCGAACCGTTGTTGAAGTGGCAATGGAACAGGCAGGCATCGTCGATGCTGACCTTCTCGACCTTGCCGGTGAGGTTGTGTTTGCGTTCCTTGACGAAGGTTTCGGTCATCGCGCTCACGTCCTTGATGCCGCCGTTGAGCCACATGGCGGTGTCGATGCAGTGCGCGAGCAAGTCGCCCGTGACGCCGGACCCGGCGACCTTGGCGTCGAGGCGCCAGAGGCCGGTGCCGCCCTGGGGCAGGTCGGCGTTGATGGTCCAATCCTGGAGGAAGTTCGCGCGGTAGTGGAAGATGCGCCCGAGCTTGCCGGAATCGATGATCTGCTTGGCGAGGACGACGGCGGGGCAACGGCGGTAGTTATACCAGACCATGTTGGCCACGCCGGCCTTCTCGATGGCCTTGAGCATCTTCTCGGCTTCCTTGGCGTTCAGACCGAGGGGCTTCTCGCAGAGGATCATCTTGCCGGCCTTGGCGGCGGCGATGGCCTGCTCGGCGTGCATGTTGTTCGGCGTGGCGATGTCGACGACGTCGATGTCGTCGCGTGCGATGAGCTTCTTCCAGTCGGTCTCGATGGATTTGTAGCCCCACTTGTCGGCGAACTCCTGCACCTTGGCGGCATCGCGGCCGCACACGGCCTGCGGGACGACCTCGTAGGAGGACGGGAAGAAGTGGTTGACCTGGTGGAAGGCGTTGCTGTGGGCGCGGCCCATGAAGCTGTAGCCGATGAGACCGATGCGGAGTTGTTTCTTTGCCATATGGGTTGGTTGGCCACGAAAAGGCACAAAGAGCGCAAAGGGAGACCGAGTCCCGATGGCTATCGGAGTTCCTGTTCGATGGCGTCGTTGAGTATGAATTTACGGATCTGAAAACGGGGCGCGCCAAAATTGATCAACAGGCCATGCTCAATGCGCGAAGCACGGAGATAACCGAGGACTTGGGCGACATGTTCGTCTGCCAGCGACCGCACGGCCTTGAGTTCGACAATTAGGCGGTTGTCCACGAACAGGTCCGCGTAAAAGTCCCCCAATAACGTCCCGTCCTCGTCATACACCTGAAGTGGATGCTGCTGCGCTACGTGGAAACCAGCTTTGCGCAGGCGATGGCACAAGGAGTTCTCGTAAATCTTCTCGAGATGTCCGTTGCGAAGATACTTGTGGGCCGCGAAGCCCGTCTCGCGGACCACGTCACAAAGCTTCAGGATGTCCATGGCTCCTCCTTTTGAGCTCTTTGTGCCATTTCATGGCTAAGACCATTGGGTTACGCCTTCCATCCGTGGTTTTCGCGGACCTGGATCATGGCGGCGAGGATGTTGTTCCACGTCTCCTGTTTGCCCAGGACGTCGTTGGGAAACATGCAGCCGTCCCAGCAGATGTGCTTCAGCTTCTTGGTGACCTTGCCCGCCTTGTCGCGCAGCCAGTAGCCGGAGTCGCGGGCGATGTTGAGCTTGCCCTTCGGATCGGTGGCGAGGCAGTGGCGGCCGGTCTTCTCGTGGTCGCCGGAGCCGAAGACGGAGCCGTCGTTCTGCGCGACATGAAAGTCGATCGTCCAGGGACGGAGCGCGTCGGTCAGCTTGACCACCGCCTTGTGGAATTCGCCCGGCTCGTAGTGGTAGTTCTTCGGCACGATGCGGTGCGCCTCGGCGTTGTAGCCAAGGGTGTAGAGGTGCGTGTGCGACATGTCGGCCTGGAAGCCGACGACCTTGGGCATGTCCACGAGTTCGAGGAGCTGCACCATGTATTTCCACGAGTGCATGGCGCCCCAGCAGATCTCACCCTCGGCGGCGAGTCGTTCGCCAGCGCCCTTCGCCACCTTGCCGGCTTCGCGGAAGGTCTGGGCGATGAGTTTGGTCGTGCCCTTGGGGTCCTTGTCCCAGGCGGTCACGGCGGTGGCGGAGTCGATGCGGACGACGCCATGGGGACGGACGCCGAGTTCACGGAGCTTCGACGCGATGCGCACGGCCTTGCGGACGTGGGTGACGAAGTTGGCGCGGGCCTTCTCGTCGCCGCCGGCCGAGGCGTCGAACCAAACGGGCGCCACGACGGAGCCGACGTTGAAGCCGCGTCGGGCGATCTTCTCGGCGAGCTTCTTGATGCCGTCGTCCGAGATGTCGATGTCGACATGCGGGTTGTAGAGGAAGAGATCCACGCCGTCGAACTTGACCCCGTTCACCTCGGCCTTGGCGGTGAAGTCGAGCATGGTGTCGAGGTCGATGAACGGCTCCGCCCCCGGGCTGCCCTTGCCGACGAGGCCGGGCCACATGGCGTTGTGAAGCTTGGGGAAATTGTTGGCTGCGGTGGTGCTCATAAAAGTCTGGGGCTGGTTTCGCTGCAAAAGCGCCTTGAGGCTAAACAGCGGTCGCGGGAAAGGGGAAGAGAAACGTCGCGGCGAAGCCGCGAATTGAAGAAGCGCGAAGGCCAAAACGGCGGGCATCCGGTCGCGGTTCTTCGGGTTTCGAGTTTCCCGCCAAACCGACTCGTGGCAGAACTGCCGCCATGCCAACCGCACGGTCCATTGCCAGCCATCTCCTCCCCGCTCTCCTCCTCGGCCTGTCGTTGTGCAGCTCATCGGCGGCGGCACCGTCGCCGAAGCCCAATGTGGTGTTCATCCTCGCCGACGACATGCGCCCGGAAGCGATCCGCGCCCTCGGGAACAAGGAAATCCTCACGCCGAACCTCGACGAGCTAGTCAACCGCGGCACGGCGTTCACGCGCGCCCATATCATGGGCAGCACGGTCGGCGCGGTATGCATGCCGAGTCGGGCGATGTTGATGACGGGAAAGCACCTCTTCCGCTTCGAGCCCAAGCAGCTCGGGGCGATCGGGACCAACCATGTCTTCCTTCCGGCGATCTTCCGCGAGGCCGGCTACCGCGACTACATCGTCGGCAAGTGGCACAACGGCGGAAGGGCGCTCTCGGCCGCGTTCTCGGATGGCACCAACCTCTTCCTCGGCGGCATGGGCGACCACTTCAAGGTTCCGATCCAATCCTACGATCCGGCCGGTCTTTATCCCGTCACCCGCGCCACCGTGCTGAAAGGCTACTCCACCGACATCTTCGCGGCTGCGGCCAAGGACTTCATCGCCCGGCAGGATGCGTCCAAGCCCTTCTTCCTCTACGTGCCGTTCACCGCGCCGCACGACCCGCGTCAGGCACCGGAGGGATATCAAAAGATGTATACCGTGGAGAACGTTTCGATGCCCCGGAACTTCCGCCGCGAACACGCCTTCAACAACGGCGAGATGCTCGTCCGCGACGAACAGCTCCTGCCATGGCCCCGCACCGTCGAAGCGGTCCGCGAGGAGACCGCCCGCTACTACTCGATGATCACGCATCTCGACGCCCGCATCGGAGACCTGGTCGCGCTGCTGAAGGAGAAGGGGCTTCTGGAAAACACCATCATCGCCTTCGCCTCGGACAACGGCCTCGCTCTCGGCAGCCACGGCCTGCTCGGCAAGCAGAACCTCTACGAACACAGCGTCGGCGTGCCGCTGATCGTCGCCGGTCCCGGCATCTCCGCCGGTCGGCGCAGCGATGCGCTCGTCTACCTCCATGACGTGAACCCAACGCTCTGCGAGCTCGCCGGCCTGAAGCCCGCCGCCGGGATGGATGCCCGTTCTTTCGCCGGTGTGCTGACGGGTGCGACCAACAAACACCGCGACGAACTGTTCTTCGCCTACGGCAACGTCCAGCGCGGGATCACCGACGGACGTTTCAAGCTCATCCGCTACACCCATATCAACAAGACGCAGATCTTCGACCTGTCCGACGACAAGCTCGAACAGAAGGACATGGTCACGACGCCGGAGGGCGCGAGCGTGCTCTTCCGTCTCACGCCGCGGCTGCAGGAACTTCAGGCGGAACTCGGCGACAAACTTCCCTACACCACCAGCACCCCGGCTCCTCTAAAGATCCCGCTCATCCGCGACGAACCGAAGGCTGGCGCGAGAAAGTAGGCAGCGGGCGGGGGCGGCCTCAAAGCTTCGGCAGCATTCCCCTGTCGGTCAGCCAGTCGGTGAAACGATCCGCCCAACGGCCGGCGGAGGACTTATTCGACGCACGCAGGCCGAAGCCGTGGCCGGCGTTCGAGTAGATGTGCAGTTCCGCCGGCACGCCGGCCTTCTTGTAGCGCAGATACACGTCGGCCATGCCTTCGGCGATGTCTTGGCGATCGCCGTAGCCGCAGGCGATGAAGACGGGGGGCGAATCCTTCAACGGAGCGATGGTCTTGGAGTTGCCGGGATAGATCAGCGCGTGGAAAGCCGGCTTGGAACCCTGGCGTTCGATCAGATCGGCGGCGGCGGCTTTGCCGTCGTCGAAACGCATCGCTGCCAAGACGGAGAGTTCGCCGCCCGCGCTGAAGCCGAGAGTTCCGACCTTGGCGGGATCGATGTTCCACTCGGCGGCGCGGCTGCGGATGAGGCGGAGCGCGCGGGTGTGGTCGGCGAAGGCGTGGTCGATGATCGTGTAGGTGGAGTTGGTTTCACGGGCCAGGCGATACTTCAGGACGAAGGCGGCGATGCCGTGTTCCTGGAACCATTTCGCCACGTTGTAGCCCTCGTGTTCGATGGCCAGGTTACGATGGCCGCCGCCGGGACAGACGAGCACGGCCACTCCGGTCGACTTCTCCTTCGACGGCAGATACGGCGTGATGGACGGGTTGTGGATGCTCCAGACACTGCGGTCGCCGCCGGCGCTCGTCTTGACGACTTCGGGTTCCGTCTTCCCTTCCGAACCGGGCGCGCCGTTGGACCAAAGCGGAATCTCCTTCGGATCATCGGCGGCGAGAAGGGCGACGGGCAGGAGAACAAGCGAGAGCAGCGAGGCGATGGCTTTCATGGGTGATCGAGTTGGATGAAGCGGGGTTCATCATCATTCAGGCAGGGTTGTGGCGGGGAATCCAGCAGGGGATTCGGGCTAGCTCTTGTCAGGCTGGGCAACCTCGTCAGGGGAGTCCTGTTTGTAGGGGCTAACGATTCCTGAGAACCCCAAGCTCCGAAGAAGCGGTTGCCATAAAAAAGGCGGTCCTAAGGGCCTGAAGCGTCGCATTTAAATGTTCGCGAGAGCGCCTACAAACTCCCCGGCGAAATCCCGACAGCGACGATGCTGCAGGCTTGAATGACGTTCAGACCCAGTCGCTCGGCTTCGGCCAGCACCTCTGCGGACTCGGTTCCGGGGTTCAACCAGAGTTCGCCGCAACCTTTTGCGGCGATGTCGGGGAGGACCTTCAAGACGAGCGGCGGTGGCAGGTAGACACTGACGAGGTCCAGCTTATCGGCCACGTCGCGGACGCTCGCGAAAGCCGTCAATCCTTCGATCTCAGACTCACGCGGGTTCACGGGAAAAACGCGGTATCCCTGCTTCACGTAGGCGCGCACGGCTTTGTTAGAGAACTTACCCCGGTCGTTCGAGGCGCCAATGACGGCGACGGTTTTCATGATGGGGGCATGCTCGCCGAGGTTGCAGGCCATGCAAGCATCCCCGCCTGCGGAGCGCGGCCTTCCAAAGCCGCAGCGGTTGGGAATGGCTCCTCGATCGACCCACACCTGTGCCTCGGTGCCGCTGCGTCCCGGATGGACGGCGGAGATCCCGAGACCCCATCTACCGTCCCTCCCGGACGTGTCTTTTTTGCCACGAACATCCAGCCGCTCCGTGGCTGGCCAATTTCCTAAGTCGTTTCGCGACTAGCCGAAACCAACCTCAGGTTCGGATGCTTCAACGTGTTCTCAAAAAACAAAACAGCCGGGGAATCACTTCCCAGGCTGTTTTGTTTTGAGATCAGTTGGCCCGACGCTCAGGCGAAGTCGTAGATGGTCGCCTTCTTGCAGACCTTCTTGAAGACCTTCTCCACGAACTCCAGATGCGACGGATGGATCTGGTAGGCTTCCTCGGCCTGCTTGTCGGTCACGATCAGGTTGAGCGCGACCTGGTAGGACTGGTCGACGACGGGGCGATGGCTCGGAACCATCTTGCCGACGTGGAAGTGGACCACGCCGGGGATGTTCCTCAGATACTTCTCGGCACCGGCGATGAGTTCATCGGCGGCGTTGGGTTGGGCGGGATCGGTCCAGAAGATGACGACGTGTGACAGCATAGTTTGTGGGGCGGATTGAAACCGGACGGCGTAAAACTCCAAGCCACAAGTTTGTGCGCGCGGCAGGTTGCCGGTTGTGGGTTGTTCGCGGGAAGCGGTTCATGGTTTGTTCTCGCCACGTCGCAAGCAACCAGCGGCCACCACAAGCAACCTGCAACCCACCACCCACAGTTCGTCGACCGTCACGAAACGCCGTTGGCCCCTGCTGGGCGTGCTCGTGTTCTTGCGACGCTATCCCGGCGCGGTCGCGGTGAGCGTCGGGCTGCTGCTGGTCAACATCTCCATCGAGATGGCGCAGCCGCAGATCATCGGCAGCGCCATCACGCAGTTGCGCTACAACGCCGAACTGGGCGTGCCGGCCGGATTGCAGGCGTTCGTCCTTCTCTTCATCGCGCTCGTCGCCATCCGCGTGGGCAACGGCATCCTGCTCGGCCCGATCCGCAACCGCCTCGTCCAACGCGCGCTCAACGACATCCGCGCCGCCGTCTATGATTCCATCCAGCGGCTCGGCTTCCGCTACCACGACCGCTCCAGCACGGGCGAATTGATCTCGCGCTCCACCACCGACATCTGGCGGCTCCAGGACTTCCTCTTCGCCTGCCTCTTCCTCGTGGTGGACATCGCGGTGGCGTTGCTGGCGACGGTGGCGCTCATCTTCCTCGTCCATCCGAAGCTCGGTTGGCTCACGCTCGCTACGATGGTTCCGACGATTGGGTTGATCGCCTTTTACGCGAGCAAACTCCAGCCGCGCTGGCGCCAGGTGCATGACCTGCATTCCGCCATGACGACGGTGATCCAGGAGAACATCGCCGGCGTGCGTGTGGTGAAAGCCTTCGCCAAGGAGCAGGCCGAGATCGCGAAGTTCAAAGGCAAACGCGACGTGTTCCTCAACAACCTGATGACCACGGTGAACTACTGGGCGGCGCGCGTGCCGTTCGCGCAGTTCGTCTTCGGCCTGAGCACGCCGCTCGTCCTGTGGATCGGCGGACGCATGGTGATCCGAGGCGAAATCCCGGTGGGCGATCTGGCGAAGGTGGTGTTCTACCTCATGGCCATCGGCAATCGCATGGGCGCGATCGGCCAGTTCACCAACATCCTCCAGAACGCCAGCGCCAGCGCGGAACGACTGATGGAGATCGTGGACGAGCCCCGCACGCTCGTGGGTGGGACGAAACCGCTGCCGGCCGGGAAAGGACGCGTGGAGTTTCGGAACGTGAGCTTCGCCTATCAAGGTAGGGCGGGCTTCCAGCCTGCCCCTTCTGGACCTTCGAATGCCGCAGACGCACCGACTTCAAATGGGCAGGCTGGAAGCCCGCCCTACTCTGAACGCAAGGCCCTCGACGACGTGTCGTTCATCGCCGAGGCGGGCGAGACGATTGCCATCGTCGGCGCGACGGGCACGGGCAAGACGACGTTGGTCCAGATGATCCCGCGTCTCTACGATCCGGACTCTGGCGCTGTGCTTTTAGATGGAGTCGACCTACGTGAGCTGTCGCTGACGGAACTGCGCCACAGCATCGGCATCGTGTTTCAGGAGACGTTTCTCTTCAGCTCATCCGTCGCGGAGAACATCGCTTATGGCCGTCCTTCGGCCACGCGCCACGAGATCGTAGCCGCCGCCCAAGCAGCGCAGGCCGACGAGTTCGTCACCGAACTCGCCGAGGGCTACGACACGGTCATCGGCGAACGCGGCGTGTCGCTCTCCGGCGGACAAAAGCAACGCCTCGCCATCGCCCGCGCCTTCCTGCTCGATCCGCGTATCCTCGTCCTCGACGACGCCACCGCCGCCGTGGACTCGCACACCGAACGCGCCATCCGCGAAGCCATGCAGAAGCTCAGCCAAGGCCGGACGACTTTCGTCATCGCCCACCGCCTCAGCACCGTCCGCCATGCCGACAGGGTGGCGGTGATGGAGAAGGGGCGGCTGATCGAGTTTGGTTCGACATCCGATCTGCTGGAGAAGAGCGCCCTACTCAATGCGATCTTTCACGGTCAGCAAGGAGAAGCCCACTGACCATGGCCACCGAAGACGACATCAAGTTGGAAGAGGAGTTCCAGCAGAGCCGCATGAGCGCCGGGACATTCCGCCGCCTGCTCGGCTACGTCCGGCCTTACCGACGGACGCTGGTGTTGAACCTCGTCCTCACCGTGCTCGCCACGGCGTCGGCGTTGCTCGGACCGAAGTTCATCCAGATCGGCATCGACCGTTTCCTCGCCACAGGAACTTCGGCCGAAGCAGCGATGCACGGCATCCTCGTCATCAGCCTGGTCTATCTCGGCAATCTGCTCGTTGGCTGGGGGCTCTCTGTCGCTCAGGTGAAGAGCGCGATCCGCGTCGGCCAAGGCGCGATGAACGACCTGCGCATGGCCGTCTTCGAACACATCCAGAAACTTTCCCTCAACTACTTCGACAAGACCCACCAGGGCCGGATCATCAACCGCGCCGACACCGACATCGATTCGCTCGACCGCATCCTCACCTGGGGCGCGAACCAACTCCTCGCCAGCGGGCTCACGCTCGTCGGCGTTTTCCTCCTCATGCTGCGCTACGATTGGCGGCTCTGCCTCGCCGTCAGCCTCGTGATCCCGCCGCTGGCCATCGCGACGCGGATCTTCCACGTGAAGGGCATGAACGCCTACCGGAAGATGCGCGAGCAGAGTTCACGCATGACCTCGGCGGCGGCGGAAAGCATCTCCGGAGTGCGTGTGGTGCAGGCCTTCGCACGCGAGGAGGAGAACCTCGCGCGCTTCCAGAAGCTTGGCGACGAATACGGCCGGCGCGTCGTTGTAGCCGCGCGGATCTTCCATACCTACATGCCGTTCGTCGGGCTGCTGTCCGGCATCGGCATGGCCATCGTGCTCGGTTATGGCGGCGCGCTGGTGCAGCGGAAGGAGATCACCGTGGGCGAACTCGCCGCGTTCATCCTCTACCTGGGCATGTTCTTCGGCCCCATCCAGACGATGGGCGACCTCTACAACGCCGTGCTCTCCACCGCCGCCAGCGCGGAACGCATCTTCGGCCTGCTCGACACGCCGCCGCAGATCCACAACCGCCCCAACGCCACGCCGCTGCCGCCCGTGCGCGGCCACATCGTCTTCCACGACGTGTCGTTCCGCTACGATTCCACGCCGGCCGACCACTGGGTGTTGAAGGACGTTTCCTTCGAGGCCAAGCCCGGCGAAACCGTCGCGCTCGTCGGCGCCACCGGCTCGGGCAAGACCAGCGTCATCAGCCTCATCAGCCGTTTCTACGAACCGCAGCGCGGCCATATCACCATGGACGGCCTCGACCTCGCCGACGCCACCATCGAGTCGCTCCATGAACAGATCGGCATCGTCACGCAGGACAACTTCCTCTTCACGGGCACGATCATGGAGAACCTGAAGTTTGGCCGCGTCGATGCGACGGACGACGACGTGATGGACGCCGCGAAGACGCTCGGCACGCACGAGATCATCCTGCGATTGAAGGAAGGTTATCAGACCAAGGTCTCCGAACGCGGGGCCAACTTCAGCGCGGGTGAACGCCAGTTGATCTGCTTCACCCGCGCGATGGTGGCGCGCCCTCGCATCCTCATCCTCGACGAAGCCACCAGCGCGGTGGACCCGCAGACCGAGGCGATCATCCAGCACGCGTTGGAGAAACTCTTCGAGCGCCGGACCAGCTTCGTCATCGCCCACCGGCTGAGCACCGTGCGGCACGCCCACCAGATTCTCGTCCTCGGCCATGGCGAGATCCTCGAACGCGGCACCCACGACCAACTCATCGCCGCCAACGGCGCCTACGCCCGGCTGTATGCGGAGTTTGTGAAGGGGTGAGCCATCATCGGACAGAGCAGCGGCCCGTCTCACCGCCGCCGCAGGAAGACAAACCCGATGACGGCGGCACAGATCGCCGCCACTCCGGCCAGCCACCAACGCGATCCTTCACGATCCTCGACCGAAACTGTGTCTTGAGGAGGAGGAGTCACAGGCGAAACGGCGGTCGCCGACCCGTTGGAGACAACGGGCGCTCCATCGATGAGATGGGGCCAGTGCTTCCGAAAGTCGTTTGACCGCGTCTCGTTCGCCCGCTGGATCATGTCCCGTTCTTGAGGGTCCCGCCCGGTGGACGGATCGACGTAGTATGCCGAGAGGGGCTTCGCCACCGCGCTGCTGGGGTGTTTTCCGGTGTTCGTATAGACCATGCTCGCCGGCACATCGAATTCGACCGAGCCCGCTATCAGCTCGATCTGCTGAAGGGATGCCTTGGTCGGAGGAGCCTGGGTGCTGATGGTCATTTTGGTCGACACCAAGAAAAAGTAACGGCCGGCCTCAGGAACGAGGAGGGCCCGGGAAAGGTTGGCACGGACCGTTGCCGAAGCTCCTGCGTCAAGCGTGGGGGCGCCCCGGTCGACGAAATCCTTCATGAAGTAAATCCTCGACCTAGGTGAGTCCATCAGGACGGCTTTCTTTCCGGTCGATGAATTCGCTGCAAAGTCAAAAAAAAGAAAAGATTGCGGGTCCAAAAATACAGGGCCAGTCCCTGTATTCCGCAAAGTCATATAGGCCGCTATCGACGCCGGATCACCCGGCACCTCAGTTCTGACGCTCAAGCCCAATTGAAGACCGTAGGCAGCCTCGCCATAGTGGGGATCGATTTCAGGTAGGTTCTCTCGAACCAAATAAGCGTCTTGAGAAAGCGCCGTCGTGGAAACCGTCAGCAACACCCAAGCAACGGCGTTGTAGAAAAAAGCGGCTCTCACGCCGGATCCTTCCGCGACATGTAGTGGATTCGTTACGCTGTCGCTCACCCGATCATCTTCTCCACCACTTCGCCCGCCACGTCCGTGAGGCGGAAGTCGCGGCCTTGGAAGCGGTAGGTGAGCTTCTCGTGGTTGAAGCCGAGCAGATGCAGCAGGGTGGCGTGGAGGTCGTGAACGTGGACCTTGTCGCGGACGGCATTGAAGCCGAACTCGTCGGATTCACCGAGGGTCAACCCCGGTTTCACGCCACCGCCGGCCATCCACATGGTGAAGGCATTCGGGTGATGGTCGCGGCCGTCATTGCCGCCCTGGACCATCGGCGTGCGGCCGAATTCGCCGCCCCAGAGGACGAGCGTGTCCTTGAGCAGGCCGCGTTGTTTGAGGTCCTTCACCAGCGCGGCGGACGCCTTGTCGGTGTCCTTGCAGTTCTTTGTCAGACCGCTGACGAGCGCGCCGTGCTGGTCCCAGCTCTCGTGGAACAGTTCGACGAAGCGCACGCCGCGTTCAATGAGGCGACGGGCGAGGAGGCAGTTGTTGGCGTAGGAGGATTTGCCGGGCTCGGCGCCATACATCTCCAGCGTCTCCTTGGATTCCTTGGAAAGATCCATCAGCTCGGGCGCGCTGGTCTGCATGCGATACGCCATCTCGTAGGAGGCGACGCGCGTGGCGATCTCGGGATCGCCGATGACGTCGAGGCGGCGACGGTTGAGGCGGTTGACCGTGTCGAGGGTGTCCTTCTGCAGCTCGGGATCGACGCCCCGGGGATTGGCGAGATACATGACGGCATCGCCGGAGGAACGGAACGGCACGCCGGAGTGGACGGTCGGCAGGAAGCCGGAACCCCAGTTGCCGAAGCCGCCGCTCGGGCCCTTGGCGCCGGACTGGAGCACGACGAAGCCGGGAAGGTCCTTCGTCTCGCTGCCGAGGCCGTAGGTGCTCCACGCGCCGAAGCTGGGACGCCCGGCGATCTGCGAACCGGTGCTCATGAAGAGTTGGGCCGGGGCGTGGTTGAAGGCGTCGCTGACCATGGACTTCACGATGCAGCAGTCGTCCACGATCTCGCTGAAGTAGGGGAGGATCTCGCTCACCTCGGCGCCGGACTGGCCGTGTTTGGCGAACTTGAACTTGGGTCCGAGCAACGAGGAGTTCGGGTTGATGAAGGCGGAGCGGTAGCCCTTGAGGAGTTCGGCGGGCGGAAGTTTGCCGTTCCACTTGGCCAACTCGGGCTTGTTGTCGAACAGTTCCAGGTGGCTCGGCCCGCCGCCCATGAAGAGATGGATCACACGCTTGGCCTTCGGGGCATGGTGCGGCTTCTTCGGCGACATCGGGTCGATGCCCGCTGCGGTCGCGGCGAAACCGTCCTGTTGGAGGAGCGCGTTCAACGCCACGGCGCCGAGGCCGACCGCGCATTGCTGGAAGAACCAGCGGCGGGTGACGAGGCGCGGGTCCTGGCCGCGGAACAAATGAGTCTGGCAGTTCATGGTGGGGAATGACGAAGTTAGAAGGCCAAAGGCCGAGAGAAATCAGAGGGATTGAAAGCCGAGGTGCGTTGAAATGGAGAATTCTGGTTCACAGTTTTCTCCAGATGGCGCTGAAGATGAGATTCAGCTCCTTGGCTTCCTGCCAGAGTTTGCGGGCTTCCGGTTTCAGGTCCGGTTCAGCAGCGGCGACCATGCGGAGGAAGAAGCGGGTTTCACGGGATTCCTTCCGGCAATAGCCAATCTTGTTCTTGAAGTCCTTCTTCGAGACCGAGTCGTCCGCTTCGCAGTAGTTCGCCCCGATGCCGGTGGCGGCTCCGACGAGCTGGTCGATCAGCCGGTTGTTGATCGGGCTATGTGGGATCTTCTTGGCGAACTCGATGACCGCTTCTCCGAATCGGGACGTTCGTTCCTCAAGGTCGTAGGCTCGTTCCTTGGCCAAGCCCTCCTCCCGCAATGCCCAAGCGCCCGAATCCGCATCGACACCCCAAAACGCCTCCTCTCCATCCGACACTTCGGACGAAACAGCGGTATTTGGGTATTCGCTCATTGGATCTTCTTTCGGCCTTTGGCCTTGGGATTTCGTCATTCCCTCGTCAACGTTTCATCGAGGTTCAGCAACACCCGCGACAACGCCGTGTAGGCTGCGAGCTGGTTAGGAGTGGTGCCTTTGGGAAGGCTGGGAGTCTTGGTTGGATCGACTCCGGCGACGGCGCGCATGTCGAGCCAGCCCTCCGCGAGGCGTTCCTGCTGGCGGGTGAGGAACGATTTCAGGTCCGCCGTCTCCGGCTTGGTCGGCGGGCGGGCGGTGACGCGGCGGAACGCGAAGGCGATGCGGGAATCATCGGTGGCGCCACCTTCGTTCAGCGCCTTCACGGCCAAGGCGCGCGCGGCTTCGTTGAAGATCGGTTCGTTCAAGGTCGTGAGCGCCTGCAGCGGCGTGTTCGAGCGGGTGCGGCGCACGCAGGCGAAGTCGCCGGTGGGCGCGTCGAAGGCGGACATGGCGGGGTGGAGTTGGTTGCGGCGGCGGAAGACATAGACGCCGCGACGGTAGCGTTCCTCGCCCACGGCTTCATGCCACGGGAACGGCCCGTAGCTCACGGGCGGCTGGTTCATGAACTCGGGGATTGGCGGATAAATGGCCGGTCCGCCGAGCTTGGGCGAAAGCAGTCCGCTCGACGCGAGGGCGATGTCTCGGATGATCTCCCCTTCCACCCGGAAGCGTGACGAGCGGGCGAGAAGCTGATTGACCGGATCGCGCTCCAGCAGCGAGGGACTGGTGACGGACGACTGCCGGTAGGTCGCGGAGTTTACGATGAGGCGGTGGATGCCTTTCACGCTCCATCCCTTGTCCATGAATTCCACAGCGAGCCAGTCGAGCAGCTCGGGATGGGACGGCGCGGGCGATTGGACACCGAGATCTTCGGGTGTGCTGACGATTCCCTGGCCGAAGTAGGACTGCCAAATGCGGTTAACGAACACGCGCGCCGTCGTGGGGCTGCGGCGATCGACGAGCCACTTGGCCAGCGTGAGGCGCGAGCCATCGGCGCCGGCGGGTAATCCGTGAAGCACCTTGGGAACGCTCGGCGAAACTTCGCGGGAGGGCTTCAGCCAATCGCCGCGGCGCAGGATCGACGTCATGCGGCCTTCATCCCGCGGCGTGAGCGTGAGCTGCGTGGTTCCCTCGGGCCATTGCCGATGGAGTTCGTCGATCTGCTTGTTGGCCTCGGCCCAGTCGCTGACGGTAGCGCGCCACGCGGTGAAGAGCGCCGCGTTATGGGAGGCGGTTCGTTTGTCCGCGGGGGTCTTCATCGCCTCGAGGACGTGCTCCGGGAAGGCGGGCTTCTCGGCGGCGACGGGATCGGACGAGATGGAGATGCGGTAACGGCCGAGGTTGTTGTTCTGATTGTCGTCGCTGTTGTAGCCGCCGTGGTTCATGCGGACGACGAAGTCCACGACGGTGCCGGCGGCGAAGGCGACGTTGGTCTCGGCCTGGAAGACGACCGCGTGCGGCTGGTTCCGGCGGCCAGCTCCATTGTCGAAGCTCCACGCGGTGGTGTCCTTGCCGTCCAACGCATACGACACGGGGCCGAGGACCCGCTTCTGGCCGCTCTTATCGTCGTAGATCGCGGGCAGCGGCGTCTCCGGCATGTCCACGTCGGCCACGGCCTTGGCCAGCTTGATCTTGGTGCGCTTTTTCGGATCGCTGAGCGGCGCCACTTCCACGTCGAACTCCGTCAGGCCTGCCGTGCCGTAGATGGAGCGCCCTGGGCCACGGCGCGGAAGGTTCTCGTCGTTCAGGAGGTCGATGCGAAAGGCGCGGATCTCGGCGAGCGTGTTCGTCGAACGCCAGCGCGGACTCGATTTTGTCGGTGCATAACCCTGAGCGAGAATGGAGCCGTCCTTCTGCAGGAAGTAGCGCTCCGAGTTCTCGCCCTGGAATTCCATGACGGCGGTCTCCCACTTGGGCTGCGCTGCCAGGGCGGCGGCGGCCCACGCGTTCATCGTCGTTTCCCAGTCGGACGCGCGGTGCTTCAGGTCGGCCTCGATCTCGTGGATCTTGCGGCGGAGTTCATCGGCCTTCATCTGCTCCGAAGGCATGAGCACGACGCCGGCGGATTCGTGGTCGTTGTTGATGAAGGCGAAGAGCCGGTAGTAGTCCTCCTGCGAGATGGGATCGAACTTGTGGTTGTGGCACTGCGCGCACTGGATGGTCAGACCGAGCACGCTTTTGCCGATGGCGTCCATGCGGTCGAACATCGCCTCCATGCGGAACTGCTCGGGATCGATCGCGCCCTCCTCGTTGATCTGGGAATTGCGGAGGAAGCCGGTCGCGACGCGTTCGTCCTGGCCGGCCTTCGGCAGCTGGTCGCCCGCGATCTGCTGGATGACGAACTGGTCGTAGGGCAGGTCGCGGTTGAAGGCGTTGATGACCCAGTCACGGTAGAACCAGACGAAGCGCGTCTTGTCCTTCTCGTAGCCGTCGGTGTCGGCGTAGCGCGCCGCATCGAGCCAATGCCGCGCCCAGCGTTCGCCGTAATGCGGGCTGGCGAGAAGCGATTCCACGAGGCGCGGATAGGCATCGGAACGTTTGTCGGTCAGGAAGGCGTTAACCTGCTGTGGCGTTGGAGGAAGGCCGAGGAGGTCCAGATACAGCCGGCGAATGAGCGTCGTCTTGTCGGCTTCCGTCGAAGGCTTCAGGCCTTCTTTTTCGAGGCGGCTGAGGACGAAGCGATCGATTTCGTTGCGGGTCCACTTCGGTGCCTTGACCGGCGGCAAAGCCGGCCGAACCGGGGCGGTGTAGGCCCAATGCTGTTTCGTATCCTTGCCAGTGGCGGTAGACTGCGCAGGCCAGTCGGCGCCCTGGTCTATCCAGGCCCGGAGAAGCCCGATCTGGTCGGCCGTCAGCTTGTCGCCCTTCTTCGGCATCTGCGCGATATCGGGATGCAGCCCGGCCGTCAGATGCACGAGAAGGCTCTCAGCGCTTTTGCTAGGAACGACGACGACACCGTGGTCGCCGCCCTTGAGCAACGCCTCGCGCGAATCCAAGCGTAGTCCGAACTCCTGCTTCTTTTCGCCGTGGCATTGGAAGCAGCTTTTCCCCAGCAAGGGCAGGATGTCGCCGGCGAAGTCGACTTTGCGCGAGGTGGCCGGAGGGAGCTTCGCCACGTCTACGGCAGCCACGGCGGAAACGGCCATGGCCGTCGCAAGCACGGCCGCGCTCTGGAGAAAAAGCTTCCGGGGAATCATAGTTGGATCAGTTAACCGCATCCGGACCGGCGCTTCTATGGACAATTTTACCGGCTACCTTGTAGTTTGCAGCCATGCAATCCAGCCGGGAAAAGAACCGGTTCCCCGTCTCACTCCACTACACGCCGACGGGACCCCATGCGCGTGTCTTCTACACCGTGCTCCGGGCCGGGCATGTCATCGCCGGGAAGGAACACCACATCAGCCGGGAGCATTACCCCGGACATGAGTTGATCCTTTGCCTGGAAGGCGTGGGACATGCCGTGGTCCGCGGGCGCGGAACACCCGTCCGGGCCGGAGAACTGCTGTGGATCGACTGCTCCAGGCCACATGAATACCGCGCGGACGAACGGGACCCGTGGGAGGTCTTCTGGCTGAGGATGGAAGGCCCCGGGCTGGACCGCATTTGTAAAATGCTATCAGCCGGGCCGATGCCCCTTGGAGTGCCGGCCAAGCCGGCGGCGGACTGCTTCCGCCGGATCTTCTCGACCATGGCCCAATCCTCGCCGGAAGCCTTGGCGGCCATCCATGCGGAAGCCGCGCAGCTCATCGCGCTCTGCTTCCGCGCCCGCAGCCGCGGACCCGGCGACAGTCCGCTGCCGCAGAACCTTCCGGCCCTGCTCCGCCGGCCGCTTGAACAGATGCGGAGCTCCTTCGAGAGGCCTTGGCGCGTGGCCGAACTCGCAGGCATGGCGGGCATGAGTCCGTCGCATTTCATCCGGACCTTTCGTGCCGCACTGGGCACGAGTCCGATCGACTGGCTGCGGCACGAACGGATCAACCAGGCCAAACGGCGGCTGGTCGAGACGGACGATTCGATGAAGGAGATCGCCCGGTTGGTCGGCTACTCGGACCAGTTTTTCTTCAGCAAGGACTTCAAGCAGATGACCTCGCTGACGCCGACCGACTACCGCAAACGCGAGAAGGGTTTGAAATGACGACGCACGAAGGCCAAAGGCCCAGGCGGCGGACGTGCGCCGTCTTCAGAGGATGAACGGAATGACCCGCCGCGTCGCCCGCAGGTAGGCGGAGTATTCGTCCGGAAAGACCCGCAGGAGCTGGCGTTCCTCGGCCAGCATCCGCACCCAGAAACACACGGTGATGAGAGCGCCTAGGCCAATGGCGAAGGCCGAGCGATGCGACGCGGCCGCCGCCCAAACCCACCAGATCATCGAGGCGTAGAGCGGGTGACGAAGGAAACGGAACGGGCCCGTCGTGACCAAACCGCCGGGCGTCGGTTTCGTCCCCATTTGCAGGGAACGGAACCCGAACGTCAGCCTGGCCCAGATCATGAGCATGCCGGCAAGGCCCTGGAGAACCACGGCCCAAGGCGAGGCCGCGAGGATCTCGCGCCGCCAGACCATGGCTCCGATCGCCAGCACGGCCACGACCAACGCCGCTCCCGACCAGACCGCATCGCTTGCCCCCGCGGTCTTCGGTTGCGGATAAGCCATGGCGTGAAGGCGGGTCTACTTCTTTTTGGCCGGGGCCTTCTTGCCGGACTTGGAGCCGGGGCCGCGTCCTTTGAAGGTCAGTTCGGCGACTCCCGACTTGTCGAGTTCACCGAGGCCGACGGCGATCATCTTTTTGTATTGGGAGAGCGCGGTCTTCGCGAGCGGCAGGTTTAGCTTCTGGGCCTTGGCGAGGCTGTAGGCGATGCCGGAATCCTTGGCCGCGTGGGCCGCGCTGAAGAAGCAGCTGTGGTCGCGGTTCTGCATGTCCTCGCCGTCGCTGCGGAGGACGTTGGAATTCGCCCCGGTCTGGCTGAACACCTCGCGGAGAATGGCAAGGTCGAGCCCGAGCGCGTCGCCCAAAGCGAGACCTTCGGCAAGCCCGGCGGTGTTGATGTTCATGACCATGTTCACGAGCGCCTTCACCTGTGCGGCAGTGCCCGCCGGGCCGATGAAGCGGAGAAGCTTTCCGTCGTCGGTCAGCTTCTTGAGCAGCGGTTCGACGGCGAGGTAGGCGTCTTTGCGGCCGCCGAGCATGAGATACAGCGTGCCATTGCGGGCCTGCGTGATGCTCGAGGCCATGCAGGCCTCAAGCGAAGCGGCGCCGGCCTTGCGGGCAAGGGCGTCGACCTCGACGTGGACCGAGGGCGTGATGGTTGCGCAGTTGATGAAGGTGCGGCCCTTCGCTCCGACGAGAAGGGAATCACCCTTGGTCGCGAAGATGGACCGCATGGCCTTGTCATCCGTCACGACGGTGATGACCACGTCGGAAAGTTCGGTGACACGCGCCAGGCTGGCGGCGGCTTCGCAGCCAAGCTCCTTGGCCAGGGCGGTCGCGGCCTCCGGTCGGACATCGAAGACGGCGGTGACCTTGTAGCCGCAATCCTTGAGGCGACGCGCCATGTTGGCGCCCATGCGACCGACTCCGACGAATCCAATGCGTTGGGACATGATGATGGGGATTGAGGTTTCTGGGACGGCCGTGACTTAGCCACCGGCCGTCGTCCGGTTCAACCGAAGAACAGTCCCGCTTCAGATTTCCACGCCGGCGCGGAGGCGGAGGGTTAGCTCTGTGCGGTGTTTTTCGAGGAGGCGTTTCGTTGCGCGAATACCGTTGGGCTCGGGGAGGACCGCACCTTCGTATTCGACTCCGATCCAACCGCGGTAACCGGCCCGCCAGACGATCTCCAGCATGCGGCGGTAGTTGATCTTGGTCTCTTCGCCGTCGTATTCGAAGTCGTTGGTCTTGGCGCTGACGCCCTTGGCGTAGGGCATCATTTCAGTGACGCCGGCATACCGGTCGTAGTCGTAGAAGTTTCCGAAGTCCGGGAGCGTGCCGGCATTCGGCATGCCGGTCATGCGGATGACACCGGCGAGCCATTTGCCGTTCGACGAGAAGCCTCCGTGGTTTTCGACGATGACGTTCAGGCCCAGCTTCGCGGCGTATTCGCACAGGCCGCGCAATCCGTCGGCTGCAAGCTTCTGCTGCTCTTCAAAGGTGCCGCTCGAATAGGCGTTCACCCGGATGGAATGGCAGCCGAGGAACTTCGCGGCGTCGGCCCACTGGTGGTGGTTCGTAACGGCGAGGCGGCGCTTGACCTCGTCGGGATCTCCGAGGTTGCCGTCGCCGTCGCACATGATGAGCACGCTGGTGACGCCTTCGGAATCGCAACGGCTCTTCAACTCGCCGAGGTAGGCGTTGTCGGAACGCCGGTTCTCGAAGAGCTGGTTCACATACTCGACGCCCTCGATCTGGTAGTCGCGTTTGGCGACGACGGGAAAGTCCAGCGTGGTCATCGTCTTCTTCTCGCGGATGGCGCGGTGGAGCGACCATTGCGCGAGGGAGATGCGGAAAGCCGGTCCGTCGAGGACCACCGGCTTCGGCGCAGGCGCCGATTTGCACGCGGCCATGGCACCGCCCGAAGCGGCGGCAAGCGCGGCCGAACGGAGGAACTGGCGGCGGTTCATGGCGAGATCAGGCCGTGGCCGGAACCCGGGCCGGCGGACGGAACAACAGGGTGAAGAGCACGAGGATGAGACCGGCGAAGGCGGCGGGCTGACCCCACAGCGTTTTCCAGTCGATGGCCATCAATTCCGCTTTGCGGGCGGCTGACTTCTCGGTTTCAAGTGTCTTGAGGGCGGCCTCGAGGGCGGTCTTGCTCGCGGCATCCGCGGTCTTGATCTGTTCGGCTACCTTGGCGATCTGCTCGGTCTTCACCACGACGATGGCGGCCTGCGCCTTGGAGGCGTCGGTCGTGCACTGGGCCTCGATGCGGCCGGCGACGTTGGCGCCGATCGCCATGCCGAGCCCGAGCGTGAACAGCACCAACAGGCCCTGGGCCTGGGCGCGGACGGCCTTCGGCGCGGCCTGGTCGGTGTAGATCTGGCCGGTGACGAAGAAGAAGTCGTAGCAGATGCCGTGGAGCAGGATGCCGCCGATGATCATCCAGGCGGTTTCGGTCGGCGCACCGATGGCGAACATCGCGTAACGCACGACCCACGCAAGCATGCCGACGGCGAGCATCCATTTCACTCCGAGCCGGACGAAGAAGAGGGGCATCACCAGCATGAAGAAGATCTCCGACATCTGTCCGTAGCTCATCGTCTGGCCAATGGGCAGGCCGCCCATTTCAACGATGCGGCTGGTTATCTGGTAGTAGAAGGCGAGCGGGATGCAGATCAACATCGAGGCGAGGATGAAGACGAGGTAGGAGGGGTTCTTGAGCAGGACAAGGGCGTCCAACCCGAGCACCTGGCGGGCGCTGACGGGGCCGCTGGCGGTCGGCGGCGTGTTCGGAAGCGCAAAGCTGAACACGCCGAGGACAACCGATGCGCCGATCGTCAGGTAGAACATGTTGATCGACGTGTCGAACTTGAGCCACGAGAGCGAAAGGCCGGCGACGATCCAGCCGATGGTTCCGAACACCCGGATGAGCGGAAACTCCTTCTCAGGATTGGTCATCGCCTTCATCGCGATGGTGTTGGTCAACGCGAGGGTCGGATAGAAGCACATCATGTGGCCGAAGATGGCGACCCAGTTGATCGTCGACGGGCTGGGCGCGGAACCCTTCATCAGCACGGTGCCGTAGAACATGAAGGCGGCACCGACGAGGTGGAGCACGCCGAGGACACGCTGCGCCGCGAAGAAGCGGTCGGCGATCATGCCGACAAAGAACGGCGCGATCATTCCCGCGATCGGACCGACGGAGTAGGTGGTGCCGAAGTCCTCGGCCTTGAAGCCGATTGTCCCGAGATAGTTCGGCGCGGTGACATACCAGGAGCCCCAGATGAAGAACTGGAGCAGCATCATGATGGAAAGCTGGATTCGGGAGAGGGCGCTCATGGGATTTCTCCCACTTCACCTTCGGCACGGACGAGATTCAAGCGCGGGAAAACGGAATTATCGGAGCGAAAGGATCCCGACTTCCGACCCGGTCAGGCCATGTAGTGCCCGAGGACGCGGCGGAGATCCTCATCACGAACGGGCTTGGCGATGTGTTCCGACATGCCTGCGTCGAGACACAGTCGGCGGTCGTCCTCGGTCGCGTTCGCGGTGAGGGCGATGACGGGCATTCCGGCGCGGACGGAACCGGAGGAGCGGAGACGACGGGTGGCTTCGTAGCCGTCCATCTCGGGCATTTGGCAGTCCATGAATACCAGGTCGTAGGCGATGCGGTCGATGGCCTCCAAGGCCTCGATGCCGTTGGCGACAACATCGACGGACATGCCGATCCTGCGGAGCATGAGCGTGGCGACGCGCTGGTTGGTGGGGTTGTCCTCGGCGACGAGCACGCGGCCCTTGCGGAGCACGGGTGCTGACGGGGTCGCGCCCGGCACAGCCGCGCGTGGGGCCACGCAGGGATCCCCGAGTGCGCGCGCGATGGCCTTGAAGAGCGCCGCCTCGCGGCAGGGTTTCGCCACGACCGGGAGCATCCCCTTGAAAGCCTCGTTGGTCGCCTTGGGTCGTCCGCTGAGGATGATGACGGGCACGCCGACAGACTTGGAAAGCGCTGCTGGATCGGCCGGCGAACCTGCGAGCAGGGTGGCGATGGCGTCCGAACACACGAGCAGATGGAAGGGCTGGCCGACCGCCGCAGACTCGGCAAGAAGGGGATGGATCATGGCCGCCGCCGGTGCGGCCAGGGAATCGAAGCCCCAACGCATGGCATGTTCCATGACGATGCGCTGCCAGCTGGGATTGGCGTCGGCGACGAGGACTCGGCGTCCCGCGAATGCGTCCTTCTTCGGCGGCGCCCATCCGGTCACGCGATCCTGCACCGGCAGTTCGATCGTGAACCAGAAGGTCGATCCCTCGCCCGGCGCGCTGTCGACGCCGATCTCGCCGGACATCTGTTCGACGAGTTTGCGGCTGATGGCGAGGCCGAGGCCGGTTCCGCCAAACCGGCGTGTCGTCGACGCGTCGGCCTGTTCAAAAGCCTGGAAGAGACGGAGGCGCTGCTCCTCGGTCATGCCGATGCCCGTATCGCGGACGCCTACCCGGAGGCAGGCACGACCCTCAAGGGTCGAGACCAGCCGGGCGTCGAGGAAGACCTGTCCCTCGGAGGTGAACTTGATGGCGTTGCTGAGAAGGTTGAGGAGGATCTGGCGGATGCGGCCGGGATCTCCGACAAGGCCGAGCGGAACGGAGCCGTCGACCAGGTGCCCGAGCTGGACGCCCTTGTTCTGCGCCGCCTCGGCCACGAGTTCGAGGGCGCCTTCGACGAGGTCACGGAAATCGAAATCGATCTGCTCGAACACGAGCTTGCCGGCCTCGATCTTGGAGAAGTCGAGGATGTCGTTGATGATCGTCAGGAGGGCTTGGGAGGAGTCGCGGATGATGTGGGCGAGATCGCGCTGCTCCTCGTTCAACGGGGAGTCGAGCAGGAGGCCGGTCGTGCCGATGACGCCGTTCATCGGCGTCCGGATCTCGTGGCTCATGTTGGCGAGGAAGAGGTTCTTCGCGAGGCTGGCCTGCTCGGCCTTCTCGCGGGCCAGACGCATCTCGTGCTCGGCCTGCTTCTCCTTGGTGATGTCCCAGAATACGCCCTGGATGCCGGTGACGAGCCCGAACTGGTTCGTGACCGGGACCTTGATGACGCGGACCCAACGGCTCTCGCCGTTTCCGTTGACGACCTGTTCCTCTTGGTCGACGAGGCGGTTCCCCTGCATGACGCGTCGGTCGTCCTCCATGTAGGCCCGGGCCATCTCCTCGGGGAAAAGATCGTTGTCCGTGCGACCGACGACCCCCTCCTGAGGACGGCCGATGATGCGGCAGAAGCCCGAATTGGCGAAGACGAACCGCCCTTCCGAGTCCTTCTGGAAGACGCTCACGGGAAGATTCTCGACCAGCATGTGGTAGCGGCTCTCGGACGAACGGAGGGCGTTCTCGATCTCCTTGAGCTCGGTCACATCCTTGGCGATGCCGAAAGTGCCGACGATCTTTCCGGACGGATCCCGCAGGGGCAGACGCGAGACCAGGGCCCAGCTCACGCGGCCGTCCGGCCAGACCTCGCGTTCCATCGATCCGATCGACGGCTCGCCCGTCCGTATGATCTCGGCCTCGATCTCGGCGACCTTCCGGGCATGGCCGAAGTCAAAGAAATCCCCGGCCGTCATCCCGATGACGCTTGCCCGGCCCCCGGCCCCGAAACGTTTCGCCAGGAAATCGCTGACGCGGGTGAACCGGCCCTCCGGGTCCTTGAAGAAGATGGAGTCTTCGGCACCGGCAAGAAGTGTTTCCAGGAGCTGCTGCTCGTGGTCGAGCCGCGACGCCATCTCGCCGGCATAACGCGCCGACCGCTCGAGCTGGGCCGTGCGCTCGGAGACGCGGCTTTCAAGACTGGCGTTGATCTCGGTCAGGCTCTTGGCCAGCGCCGAGACCTTCCGCGCGCGGTTGACCGCAAGTCCGGCGAGGCAGGCGATGCCGACGACGATCGCGGCCACAAAAGCCCAGAACCACGTGTCCGCCATCGCCGAAGGCTCCGCCGCGGAAAACAGGCCGGGCGTGACGGCGCCGGCACTGGGCGCCGCCCATGCAACGACGATGGGCACAAGCGCCTGGAGCTTCCCTGCTGTTATTCTTATGGGCGACGGATATCTCACTCGCTTCCAGCTGGATCGGCCCAAAGTCCTCTTAGGTTAAGGGCCGAAATGCCGAATCCCGCCCCACAAGTTGACCGAACCGAACTATCGCGGCGGCGCAGTCCAACCATTTCCTTTGTTTCCGCCAAAGCCGTCGTTAGCGTCGCCGCATGATTCTCTCGCCCGCCGAGTTGGAGAGCCTGGTTAAAGTCGAACACCTCTGCCCCCATCAACTTCTCGGGCTCCATAGCCTGGGTGAAAAGAAAGGGCTGGTGGCGCGCGCATTTGCTCCTGGTGCGAAGTCCGTCGAGGTGGTCCCGGTCCACGAAAAATCCAAGCCCTCCTTCGCGCTGCAGCCGCTCGACTACACCGGCTACTTCGAAGGAACCACCAAGAAGGCCTCCGAGATCTACGCCTACGACCTGAAGGTCACCTGGCCCGACGGCACCGTTCAGCAGGGCCGCGATCCCTATTCCTTCCTGCCGACGCTGGGCGAACTCGACCTCCACCTTTTCGGTGAGGGCAACGACCACCATCTCCACGACAAGCTCGGCGCCCACCTCAAGACCATCGACGGCGTCGCCGGCACCTCCTTCGCCGTCTGGGCCCCGAACGCCCGTCGCATCTCGGTCATCGGCAATTTCAACGAATGGGACGGCCGAAAACATCCCATGCGGATGCTGGGTTCGTCCGGTGTCTGGGAAATTTTCCTCCCCGGTATTGGCGAAGGCGCCCTCTACAAGTTCGAGGTCTGGGACAAGGACGGACACATCCGCCAGAAGACCGATCCGTTCGGCGCGTTCTTCGAGCTTCCCCCCAAGCAGGCCGCCATCGTCTGGAACACCCGCAAGTTCAAATGGACCGACGGCGATTGGATGAAGAAGCGCGCCACGGTGAACGCGCTCGAACGTCCCATGAGCACCTACGAGGTGCATCTGGGTTCCTGGATCAAGAAGACCCCCGGAGAGTCCCCGGGCTACCGCGAGGTCGCCCCGCTGCTGGCCGAATATGTGACGCGCATGGGCTTCACCCACGTGGAGTTCCTGCCGCTGGCCGAACACGCCTACTACCCGAGCTGGGGCTACCAGGTGACCGGCTTCTTCGCCCCGACCAGCCGCTACGGCACGCCCGATGACTTCCAGTTCCTCGTCGATGAACTCCACGCTGCCGGCATTGCCGTGATCGTGGACTGGGTGCCCGCCCACTTCCCGCGCGACGACTGGGCGCTGGCCAAGTTCGATGGCACCGCGCTCTTCGAGCATGAGGATCCGCGGCAGGGTTCCCACCAGGACTGGGGCACGCTCATCTTCAACTTCGGCCGGCACGAGGTGAGGAACTTCCTCGCGGCGAATGCGCTCTACTGGTGCGAACGTTTCCACCTCGACGGCCTGCGCGTCGACGCCGTCGCCTCGATGCTCTACCTCGACTACTCCCGCAAGGAGGGCGAGTGGATCCCCAACAAGTTCGGCGGGCGCGAGAACCTCGACGCCATCTCCTTCCTTCGGCACACGAACCACCTCGTCCACACGCAGCATCCCGGCGTCGTCACCATCGCCGAGGAAAGCACCGCCTGGCCCATGGTCAGCCGTCCGCCGTATCTGGGCGGACTCGGCTTCAGCCTCAAGTGGAACATGGGCTGGATGCACGACACCCTCGGCTACTTCAAGCGCGAGCCCGTCTACCGCAAGCACCACCAGAACGACCTGACGTTCGCGATGCTCTACCACTTCCAGGAGAATTTCGTCCTGCCGCTCTCCCACGACGAGGTCGTGCACGGCAAGGCGTCGCTCCTCGGCCGCATGCCGGGCGACGACTGGCAGCGCTTTGCCAATCTCCGCACCTTGCTCGGCTACCAGTGGATGTTCCCCGGCAAGAAGCTGCTCTTCATGGGCTGCGAGATCGGCCAGACGGCGGAGTGGAACCACAACTCCCAGCTCGACTGGTGGCTGCTCGAGGCCGGCCCCTACCACAGGGGTCTCCAGCAGTTTGTCGAAGACCTCAACCGCGTCTACCTCGCCGAGCCCGCGCTCTGGGCCGCCGACTTCAAGCACGAGGGCTTCCAATGGCTCGACTGCACCGACCACGAGCAGAGCGTCATGAGCTTCATCCGGCGAGGAGGAGGAGGCGCGGACATCGTCGTCATCCTGAACCTCACTCCCGTGCCGCGCGTGCCCTACCGCATCGGCCTGCCCAAGGCGGGCTTCTGGAAGGAAGTCATCAACAGCGACTCCGCCATCTACGCCGGCAGCAACCAGGGCAACGCCGGCGGCCTGACCGCGCAACCGACGGCCTGCCACGGCCAACCCTTCAGCGCGGAGTTCATCCTGCCTCCGCTCAGCATCAGCGTGTTCAAGGTCGAATGATGCCCGGCGGCCGCCGATCCACTGTAAAGCGTGCTGCTACCACGACCGGCTGTCGTCGGGGGACTGGTGGTAGTCCAGGCTGGGGCCGAGTTTCTGCGTCAGGGCATCGGTCAGCCGACTGAGTTCGGCGCGCAGCGCGGGTGAGATCGGGGCCTTCGCGGCGCGGATGTTGGCCTCAAGCTGCGCCCGGTTGCGCGCTCCGACGAGCGTGCAGGTGATCGCGGGATTCGCCACGGCCCATGCAAGCGCAAGATCTCCCAGCGGAAGTCCGGCTTCTTCGGCGGCACGGCGGAGGTTGTCCAGCGCCGCAAACGTTTCCGCTTCGCAACCTGGTCCCCCGTGGCGCGAGCCCGGCCGGTCCCCGCGGAAATGGCGCGTGCGGACGCGGATGGGCGGCAGTTCATCGAAGCTGGCGAGCTTTCCCGAAAGAAGCCCCTGCGCGAGCGGCGTGTAGCCCAGGACCCCGATGCCGTGATCCACGCAGGCGGGAAGCAGGTCCGGCTCGATCGCCCGCGAAAGCAGATTGTAGGGAAGTTCGTTCAGGGCGAGCGGCACACCGGTGGCCACGGCCTCCGCCAGTTGCATCACGCCGAAATTGCTCACGCCAATGTGGCGGATCTTTCCTTCACGTCTCAGCTCGTCGAGAGCATGCAGCGCTTCATCGATCCTGGGCGGATTCTCCAGCCGTTGCGCGTCGTTGGAGTAGTGCCGCAGCGCGCTCGCGGTCAGCGCCCAATGGATCATGTAGATGTCGATCCGGTCCGTCTTCAGCCGGGCCAAACTTGCTTCGCAATGAAGGCGGATCTCGTCGCGGTAGCAATGGTCCGGCTGGATTTTCGTGCAGATCAATGCGGCATCACGCCGATCGCGCAGGGCCTCGCCGAGCGCGAGTTCGCTGGCGCCGGCGTTGTAGGTTTCCGCCGTATCGAAAAAGTTGACGCCGAGATCGATCGCTCGGGCGACCACCTCATCCACGTCCCGCTGGCTCTGGGCTCCCCAGTAGGTGCCGCCGCCGAAGGAGAAACATCCGACGCCAAGAATTGGCAACGTCAGGCCGGAGGTCTTGAAGGAACGCGTTTGCATGGAGCTTGTCGGAAGCTGGTGGAGAAGCCTTGGTGCCCGGGCTTGGAATCGCGGCGTGGCCTACTGTTTCGCGGCCAGTTCGGTCGCAGCCAATCCGCGCAAGAGCGTGATCGCCTTCGGCGCGTTCGCGAAGAAGTCGCCGGGCTTGCCGTGGATGCTGAAGCCGCCTTGGTAGCCACCCGCCTTCAGCGCGCGGAAAAACGAAACGTAGTCCGCCTCATCCAATCGCTGCGGATAGATCCGGCCGTGGGGATTCTGGATCTCGATCTGCCGAATGTGTTTCCCAGCCCGACGGAGAACCGCGAAGTCCTCCTTGCCCTCCACCATCGTGGCGAAATCGACGAGCAGCTTCAGGTTCGGGCTGTCCACCTCCTCCACCAATGCGAGTCCCTCGGCGACGGTTTTGATCGTAGCGGTCGAATTGGTGCCCATCGGCTGGATAAGAACGGTGATGCCCCGGTCCGCGCCTTCGCGGGCGGCACGTCGGCAGAAGTCCGCGAACTGCTTGCGCGCTTCGGCCTGCGGAAACCCCGGCGGAGCGCTCCGGCTTCCCGCGATGACGTTTCCGTGGACGACCATCTGCAGGCCAATTTGCTTCGCGCGGTCGAGTCCATGGCGCAGGGCCGCGTCGACCCGCGATTGCTCCATAGCTGGACCCACGACCTTGAGATCAGCCGGCATGAATCCGTAGCCGGAAACCAGCGGAATCCCAATGCTGCGCAACCGGGTGACAACGCGCGCGAACTCGTCGTCCGGCAATGGCAGGAGCGAAGGCAGGTTCACTTCGAGATACTCGAAGCCCGCTGTCTTCGCGTCTTCGGGCGACGTGATGTTGAGCACCAGCACGCAGCGTCCGATCGGGTAACCCGGCACCGGAGCAGGAACGGTGGCCACCGGAACCGCCGCGAATGACGGCAAAAGGCCGAGGACAAGCAAGCCGAGCAGAGCGCGAAGGAAACTTTGGGATAGGGTCATGGCGTGGTGGTTCGAATCGGCGGTGGTGACCCGGGTAAAGTGGGCCTGCCTTCGGATCATTGACGAGGCGAAAAAAAGCGCAGCCTCGTGGCAATCTCCTTGCGCACTCAGGCTGCGGGCGTGTCCACGATCCGCAGGACGCAAAAGCCCTTTGGAGAAGCCCGTCAAACCCATCGCCATGAACAGGCTCACTTCAACCCTGGTCGTCTCCGTCGCCCTGTTGACCGGGTGTTCCTCTCCCAGTTCCCCGTCTGCCGCCAAGACCCGGCTGGTTTATCCCGACGGTCTCGCCTGACAGGCACCAACCGCTTCGTCACACCGACGCGCTAACAGCCTCCGGTCGACATCCGCATCGTGGCCAAGACGGATTTAACCAACCTCCGCATCGGCTACGCGGCCAGCCAGTTCGTAGAGATCCGCTGGGTCGTGAAATCCCTGGGCCAGCAGCTCTTGGTCGATGGCCAGCTCCGTTATGAGGACAAGCTGTCCAACGTCGGCTTGAACCGTCCCGTCTCCGTCTTCCCCGCCGTCGGTTCCACCGTGACGGTCAAGAAACTCGAAGTGACGCCACTCAAACCATAAGGAACGTCTTCACACCAGCTGCGGAGCAGCGGAAGACAGTCTCTATTAACTTGGCGCCAACGCCAACGATCCCGGCGGCACCGGCGGCATGGCGGCTGCCGGAACCAGGTTCCGCATTTCGCGGAGCAGATCGTCCAAACGGCCGGTGTCGAACTCGCCCATGAGCGCGATCTGGATCCAGTTCCTCCGAAGCAGGTATTCGCTGCGGTAGCTGACGAGATAGCCCAGCTTCTCCAACTGCCACCCGAGGCTGCGGGCGCTGCGTTGCGGCGGCAGCGCGACGGTGACGATTCCCGGCGACGCCTGTTCATCGGCACCGACGAGCAGGAACCCGAGTTCGTGCAGGCTGTTCCTAAGTCCGACAGCGGTATCTCGGGTTCGGGCGAACTTCTCTTCCCAGTTGCCCCGCTCCAACGCCGCGGCCAGCGCGGCGACGAGGTTGGACGAGTGGGTGAACGGAACGCCGTCGCCCTGGGACCAGCAGCCGAGGTCGAGATATCGCGGGAGCCTTTCCGGTTGCGGCGCGACGTCGTGATGGTGGAACACGAGGCTGAGCCCGGGATACGACGCGAGCCCCTTGCCGCTGGTGCCGGTCGCGAGGTGAATGCCGCGCAGATCGAGCGGCACGACACCGAGGGTGCTCATGCAGTCGAGGCAAAGCTTGAGCCCGCGTTGGGCGGCCATTTGTTTCAATGGTCCGAGGTCGTTGAGGACGCTGGTGGAGGTTTCGCCGTGGACCATCCAGAGCCAACGGGCCTCGGGGTTTTGGTCGAGGAACCAGCTCAGTTGATCCTGCCCGAAAGATTCACCCCAGCCGACGGCCAGGGTCCGGAAATGCAGTGAGGCACGACGGGCATGGTCGACCAGGCGTTCGCCGAATTCACCCTGGCTCAGGACGATTCCGGGAGCGTCGAGGAGCCGGAGCTGCTGGGCGACGACGTCGTTGGCCAATGTGCCAGAGCCCAGGAGGATCGACGCGTGCCGCGCATGCACCATCGCGGCCGCGCTCTTCCGGACCTCGCGGAATCCCAGGACAAAATTCCGGCTGCGATGTGAAAGCGGAAGCTGCTCGAACGCCGCCCGCACGGCTGCGGAAACAGGCACGGGGCCGGGAAGGAAATTGGCCGGGTCCGCCACCGGTTTGTGCAGGCCGCCAACCATCGTGTCGCCCGAATGCGCGTCGAAATCCTCCAGCGAAAGCAGCATCGGCTGGAAGACCGCCTCACCCGAACCGACCAAGGGTCCGAACGGTTTGAAGCCCATGTGCCGGTAGAGCCTCAATTGGCGCGTTGTGCCGGAGATCAACGCCAGATCAAAGCCGACCCGGATGGCCTCCGTGGCCAGTGTGCCGAGCAGCGCCGCGCACACGGCGGTGCCGCGGTAGTCCTTGTCCACGGCCAGCAGCCGCACCTCGCACGGCACGAACCCCGCCGGGATGTGGAGGTCGAGGTCGGGCAGTTTCTGATCGAGCGAGAAGGGCCTGCGCCCGCGGAACGCGACCATCGCGACGACGCGGCCCGCATCCAGCCCGACGATGTAGGTGTTTTCCGCGTGGAACTTGTCGACCAACCGGCCCTCGGCATTCCGCTGGTGCTGCGGGATCTCCTCCACGAACGTCCGGTAGTTCAGCCGATGGATCTGCTCGAACTCCCACTCCTCGGACGCGATTTTGAAGATGAGGCCGGTCTTCTGGTTCATGGCAAAGGTTTCACCTGGGCGTCGGGGTTTGGGGATTCGCTATCTGAAACCACGCCGGCGGATGGCGCGGAGGCGGGCGGTCCAGCTAGCTCGCCCTGGAGGTTGTTCCGATGGGTGAACGCGACCACCGCGGCGGTCAGCGCACAGAGCGTAATCACCGGCGGTCCGGCGGAGAACGCCATCGCGAGAAGAGGGGCTGCGGCAAACGCCGCGACTCCGCCAAGCGTTGTGCTCCGGAGAAGGAGCGTGATCGGCAGGAAGACGCCCCACATCGCCCCGGCCACCCAGGGAGCCGCGGCCAGCAAAACGCCATAGCCGGTGGCCACGCCTTTTCCACCGCGGAAGCCGAGCTGCAACGGCCAGTTGTGCCCCGCCACCACAGCCAGCGCCGCGATTGTCATGGGCCAGCCGGAAAGGCCGGCCCAGCGCGCAAGGAGGACGGCGGCGAAGCCTTTGGCGATGTCGACGAGGCTGGTGAGTAAGTAACCGCCGCGGCCGAGGATTCTTCCGGCGTTCTTGGCCCCGAGACTGCCGCTGCCGAGCATCCGCAGGTCCTGCCCCGTGCGCCACCGGACGAGATAGTAGCCCGGGACGAAGCAACCCAGGACATAGGCGGCCAGGACGACGGCGATGACATTCAGTGTGCCCACGGGATTCTGTCACTGAACCGTAACAATCAAACCTTCGCGGGTTCAATCTCCCTTCGCCCTGGATTGACGGAACCGCCGGTGGCCTCGCGTTTCGAATCCCGGGTTCCCGTCTCAACATTGCGGCTTGGCACTTGCGGGTCCCGGCCTTCTTCTCCGGCCATGTCTACCGTCGATCTAACCCGTCTGCCTTCGGCGGATCCGACCCGCGTCTACCGCTACCGCGACGGGCTCTACGCCGCCGACCTTGTCACGGCCGCGTTCGTGCATCTCGACTTCTTCACTTGGCTGGCCGCGAACCCGTCCGACTTCGTCGGCATCTGCCGGCACTTCGGTTTCGCGGAACGCCCCGCCGATGTGATGATGACGCTCTTCGCCGCCAATGGGTTTGTTCGGAATGAAACCGGGGTCTTCCGCGCTTCCGACGTCGCCTTGGAGCATCTCGTGGCCGGGTCGCCCTGGTCCCTCAAGCCCTACTACGCGTCGCTCAAGGACAGGCCGATCGTGAAGGACTACCTCAAGGTCCTCACCACCGGGCGGCCGGCGAACTGGGGCGGCTACGACAAGGCGAACGACTGGCACAAATCGATGGAGGACGAGACCTTCGCCCGGGGATTCACCGCCGCGATGGATTGCAGGGGCGTGCTGCTGGGGCCGGCCATAGCCCGGAAGGTCGACCTGAAACGCTTCAGCCGCCTGCTCGACATCGGCGGCGGTTCCGGGATCTACGCCTGCGCCCTCGTCGCGAACAACCCGCAGCTCACGGCGACGGTCTTCGACCAGCCGTCCGTCGAAAAGATCGCCACCACACGCATCGCCGAGCTCGGCATGGCCGGCCGTGTCACGGTGAAGGCCGGGGACATGCTGAACGAACCGCTCCCCAGCGGCTGCGACCTGCACCTCTACTCGAACGTGCTCCACGATTGGGACGTCGCCGAAGTGCGTCAGCTCCTCGCCGCGTCCTTCCGCGCCTTGAAGCCCGGCGGAATGCTCTTGATCCACGACGCCTTCATCAATGCCGACAAGGCCGGGCCATTGCCGGTCGCGGAGTATTCGGCCCTTCTCATGCATTCGACCCAGGGCAAGTGCTACTCGACCGGCGAATATGAAACGCTGGCGACCGAGGCTGGATTCCGCGGATTCACCTTCGCCACGACGGCGGCCGA
>Ga0163144_10001192_pt1 | contig 61513 bp, 60 predicted proteins | sample OliLak19BULKMAT1_FD_123175 | JGI IMG/M metagenome (GOLD analysis project Ga0163144, IMG submission 123175) | Freshwater microbial mat bacterial communities from Lake Vanda, McMurdo Dry Valleys, Antarctica - Oligotrophic Lake LV.19.BULKMAT1 | ecosystem: Environmental > Aquatic > Freshwater >...
ATAATTGGAAAACAATAGCGACTCAAACAGAGAACGTGTATTCAAAGCTTGTACTAAATAAATGAAAGTTGCTGTCTTAATCGATACTTGGTTTCCATTTGTCGGGGGTGGGCAAATCAACGCCTGGGAAATATCAAAAAGAATTGCTCGTAGTGGAAATCAAGTAGAGATATTAACTAGAAACTTAGGGAAAGATAATTTAGAGCCCGTTAAGAATTTAAAAGTAATAAAAATTAGTAAAAAAAGTACGGCCTCAAATCAATTTTCAAAAATATCTTTTATTATAAAAAGCTTAATTTATTTGCTTAAAAGCGACTACCAGATAATACATGGACATGCTTTTCTTCCAGGCATAACACTTTTTATATATTCAAGATTTAAAAAAACTCCGACGATTTTCACCGTGCATGGTACATCAATAGCATCAAATCTAAATGGTTATTTTTCAACCAATCTAGAAAAAATAATCTTAACCAAGCTTAAGTACACAGCCCAAATAACTGTATCTAGGGATTTCTTAAAGCTTAAAAACATTAATAATAAAATTACATACATCCCAAACGGTGTAGATGTAGAAAAAATAGATAAAGTAAAAACAACAAAATACAAAAAGCCAACTATACTTTTTGTTGGCAGACTACACCCGCAAAAAAACCTTATTAACCTCATCAAAGCTTTCGGTCTGGCAAGAGGGAAAATACCAAACTTGCAGCTAATGATAGTGGGTGATGGCGAACAAAAAAGCGAGTTGATCGGCCTTACCAAAAGCTTGAAAATATCAAAAAGTGTAGTCTTTTGCGGTATCAAAAGTAGGAGTGAACTAGTTAAAATATATAAAAGCTCTCACGTGTTCATCCTACCTTCACTGTACGAAGGGCAGTCATTAGCCCTTCTAGAAGCCATGTCAAATAAACTACCAGCTATCGTGACACAAGTTGGCGACAATGGGTACTTAATTAAGAACAATTACAACGGGTTTATCATAAAATCCCCATTTACAGAACAAAATATTGCCGAAGCCATAGGAAGAGCTCTAAAAAATAGCGATTTAACAAACATAGGAATAAGAGGTAGAGCGACAATAAAAAATTTTAGCTGGAAAAAATCAGCACAGCAAACACTTAAAATATATGAAGAAGTCTAAGAAACCACTGGTTAGCGTAATTATGGGAGTTTACAATGGAATGCCTTATCTGTCAGAAGCGATAGAAAGCATTTTAAAACAAACGTATAAAAACCTAGAATTTATAATTGTGGACGATGCGTCAACAGATAACAGTTGGATATATTTAAAAAAAATTAAAGATCATAGGCTGATATTAGTAAGAAATATTAATAATATAGGACTGGCAGCATCACTCAATAAGGGTTTAAAAATAGCAAAGGGTAATTATATCGCCAGAATGGATGCAGACGATATAAGCTTACCGAAAAGAATCGAGACACAGCTCATATTCATGAATAAACACCCAAAAATACATATATGCGGTACCTGGGTTGCAATTGTAGACAATAACAACAAAAAGACCGGTAGTGTTCACTACCCAACCATCGACGTTGAAATCAAGAAGGTGCTAAGAAGAGTAACGCCAATGATACACCCAACGTGGTTTGCAAAAAAAGATCTGTTTATAAAACTTGATGGATACCTCGGAAACTGGGATTATGTGGAAGATTACGAATTTTTATTGAGGGCAAGAACGTTTAAAATGGCCAATATTCCAAGTGAGCTTCTAATGTGGCGGTCACAGAGTAATCGCAGGTCAAACAAATATGTACAAAAAATATATGAGAAAAGCCTTAAGCTTAAGTGGAAATATTTTCGTGAAGGGGAACTAGACATATCCTATATCCCATACTTACTGCGAGCTTTAATTTCAACCTATTTATTTCCACCAGTCTTAAAAATTTATTTAAACAATAGGACAGGAAGGACATGAATCTAAAAAAGAAAAAAATACTTGTGACTGGAGGAAACGGGTTCATTGGCCAAAATTTGAAAGACAGGTTTGTATCTTTTGGTGCGCATGTGGACTCGTACGACATAGAAAATGGCCAGGATATTTGTAACAAAAGTTTAATTAGGAAAACTATTAAAAACCAATATGATTATGTTTATCATTTAGCGGCTTTTTCAGGCAGCCAGAAAAGCCTTAATAGCCACGGTCAGTGCATGAAAACTAATGCTCTTGCCACGGTTTTAATTCTCGATGCAATAGTCGATTTATCTCCTACAACAAAAATAATAACCTCTGGATCCCGGCTTGAATACGGCATACCTCAGTATCTACCTGTCGATGAAAATCATCCTACCGAGCCGAATTCACCCTACGGACTTTCAAAGTTGATTTGTTCCCAAATGGCAAAAGTGTATGGTGATACTCGTAATCTTAAATTTACTGCATTTCGAACATCAAATGTGTACGGTCCACATCATAACTCTCGGTTTGCTGGATACAACTTGATAAATTACCTCATCGATTTGGCTAAAAATAATAAGGGACTTTCAGTTTTTGGAGACGGAAAACAGTTGAGAGATTATTTGTTTATAGACGATTTAATCGACGCTTTTGTTCTTGCACTTAACCCAAAGTCCAATAACAAGATTTATAATCTTGGTTACGGGAAAGGAATATCGCTTATGGATATGACCAAACTAATTGTCGATACAGTGGGTAAGGGGAAAATACAAAAAGTAGCATGGCCTCAAGACTGGAAAAGTATTGAAACAGGAAGCTATGCAAGTGATATAACAAAAATCAAAAAAGAGTTAGGGTTCAAACCAAAAATAAACTTTAAGGACGGAATCAAAAAAACCATTGAAAACACTTAAAATTTGTTCCCCACAACTAGGCTTAAATCCCGACTCAGTTTTGGGTGGAGAAGTTTATGACAGGCAAATACTGCTTGGTTTGGCAAAAAAAGGTATTAATGTAGAAATAGTTCTACCTAAAAACTTACCTCACGACCAAAACGTAAAAAATTGGAAAATAACACATTTACCTGTCGCACATTTCCCTGCGGTATTGTTTAATATAATCCTAATTCCTTATCTTTTTTTAATTTATAGCAAGCGTCAATTTAAAATATTGAGACTACATCAGCCGCAATTTATCTATTTATCAGCTTTTATATTTAAGTTATTTAGGCCTGAAGTAAAAATAATAGCTAACTTTCATAAATTCGAAGAAACCAAATTTCCATTTTTTTCTAGTAAAATAAATAATACTTTCGACCACATAATTTGTGATAGTCAAAACGTAAAAAATATTATAAATAGGGTATACAAAGTACCAGGCTCTAAAATCACTGTTGCACACAATGGAGTACCCAAGTATTTAAAACCAACGTTAAAAGATAAAGTTTTAATCAGAAAATACAAAATCAAAGATAAAAAAGTTTTACTATTCATGGGTTTATTCATAAAAAGAAAAAACCCATTGTTTCTGCTTGAGGTTATGCTGGAATTATCAAAAAATGATGATAATTATTTATTGATGTATTGGGGTACGGGTCCGCTGAAAAAAGCACTTGAAGACAGATTAAAAGAGTTAGGATTATTCAATAAAATAGCGTTTGTTAACCCAGCTTTTGGTGCACAAAAAAATAAAATACATAATCTAGCTGACATATTCCTTCATCCCTCAGTTGATGAAGGAATGGCGCTTGCACCCCTTGAAGCCATGGCTTGTGCTAAGCCAGTCATTATGACCAGTGGCTATTCGTCAAAGGAGACAGTAGAAAACGGTAAGAATGGCTTTATTGCCAGAGCCAACGATGTCAAAGACTGGTCGACTAAAATCTCGACATTGAGTAACAACAAAAAATTGTCCGAGGCAATGTCCAATTCTGCACTACAAAAAGTTGCACATGAATTTAATTGGTCGAATAGTGTGCAAATAAATTATGAAGTAATTAAAAAGCTAGCAAAGATATGAAAAAAGTATTGTTAATTGGAGCAAATGGACAACTAGGGACAGATATTGCAACAGCTTTTAAAAAAAAGTATCTAGTGATACCAGTTAACCATACAGACATTGACGTCCTTGACTCAAAAAAGTTGAAAAAATTTACACTTAAAATTGAACCAGATGTAATTATTAATACCGCCGCTTATCATAAAGTTGATGAAATCGAAAAAAACGCCAAAAAAGCTTTTTGGATAAATGCACTAGGACAAAAAAATGTGGCAGAACTGGCATCAAGTATAAACGCAATTACTGTTTTTGTTAGTACAGACTATGTATTCGGTGCAAATTCGACAAGAAGAAAAGCCTACACGGAAATAGACTGTCCTGGCGCTGTAAACACCTATGGTGTTACAAAAATTGCAGGGGAGGAGTTAACTAAGCTCCATACGGATAGGTATTTTATTATTAGAACAAGTGGTCTTTACGGTACGAAAGGTTCATCAAATAAAGGAGAAAACTTCGTAGAAAAAATGATTAGTATGGCCAAAATGGGTACAGAATTAAACGTTGTAAACGATCAATTCCTCAGCCCAACATACACAAAAAATCTAGCACAGAATCTATTGTTACTTATGAAAACAAGTAAATACGACACCTATCATATGGTTTCTCGCGGATCATGTTCTTGGTGGCAATTTACCAAGGAAATATTTAAGCTTTTGAACATGAAAGTCGTTTGCAAACCTGTGGATTCAAATTACTTTAAAACCGAAGCAAAAAGGCCGTCATATAGCGTTCTAACAAACTATAATTTATCAAAAATTAGAATGAACAGAATGCATCACTGGAAAACGAACCTCAGAGACTACCTAAAAGAAGCAAAGCACATCAATTAATTTTTGTATGTGAACACGGGAAAATTAACGTCGTCCTGCCAGTCAGACAGCGATATACCATCTTTATCCTTATCTGAAACTATCGCGTCTTTGTTCTTAATTCCTTCAAAAGTTTCTAGAAGCTCCTTATCAGCTATGCTAAAGTCTATATTTTTTGAAAAAACTGAAATTCCCCTTTCGCAATCAGGATTATATGAACCTGTGCAAAAATACTCTATTGTTGTATCCTCAAGAAAAAAATTACCGTGTGCAAATCCCGGTGGCAACCATATCCACTGCCCCTCATCGTCCATCATGTTTTGTGGCATATCATAAAAAATCGCTTTTCCAAAAGTAGGGGAATCTTTTCTCACATCCAATGCGATATCGACCATATGACCAGATATTGTTCGAACTAATTTGCCCATCCCAGGATTCCATTGAAAGTGCAGGCCGCGAATTACATTCTTTTTAGAATAACTTTCATTAGCTTGCACGAAATCAAAATCTTTAAAACAGTCTATAACTTTAAATTCGGAGAGCCTAAATGACTCACAAAAATGGCCTCTTTCGTCTTTAAATTTTGCGAATTTAACCACCTTCAAACCATCAATGGCCAAATTGGTTATGTCTAAAATTTGCATCCAATCTATTATATAGTACAAAAACCTATCAAAGAAGGTTGCTACCAAAGCTAAAAATTGCTACATTACTCACCTGAAGTGAGAAAAAAAATAGAAACGTCCAAAAGAACAATTCTTTTGACCGGTGCCGGAGGTTACATCGGTGCTGTGGCTACCAAAGTTCTGCTTAATAAGGGTTACAGGGTAAGGGCTCTTGATTCTTTCTACTGGGGCACAAAACCTCTTCATGAATTCAAGAACAATATACAACTAGTAAGGCAAGATATTCGAGATATACGACCGGATGTTCTCAAGGGCGTAGATGCAGTTATACACACCGCTGGCTTGTCGAATGACCCTATGGCGGACTTCAATCCTAAAGCCAACTTCGAGATCAACACTACGGCAACCGCTAGGTTTGCAAAGATTTGCAAAATGAATAGTATTAAGAAATTCATCTTTGCTTCTTCAGCTTCGATATACGATCGAACAGACGGAGGCAACCTTCTACAAGACGAAAATTCAATCGTTAAGCCAAAAGCTGCCTATTCTCTTTCAAAGCTTAAGGCAGAACAAGAGCTGATTAGAATTAAAGATAACGATTTTTGTCCGGTAATATTTAGACAGGGAACTGTTTACGGTTACTCTCCTCGCCTGAGATACGATTTAGTCGTAAACACGATGGTCAAAGATGCATTAAGTAGTCAAGTCATAAATGTATTTTGCAAAGGCAAACAATGGAGACCGCTTGTGGACGTCAGAGATGTCGCTACGGCTTACGTAAAGGCAATAGAACATCCTAATTCTGATATAAGTGGGGAAGTTTTTAATTTACTCTATAAGAATTACTCAATACTTGAACTTGCAAGAGCTGTTAGAAAAGTCTTAAAAGAAGAATTTAATCTGGATATAAAAGTGGTCATAGACAACACTACAAAAATTGGCAGAAATTACAAAATTGCTTCTGAAAAATTAAATGCACAGTTCAAGTGGAAACCTAAATATTCTGTAGAAAACTCAGTAAGAGACCTGGTAAAACAAATTAAGAGAAATAATAATACGGATTTTACTCATCCACGATACTACAATATAGAGTGGATGAAACTACTAGTAGAAACTGATCAAATACTCTCCTCAACTGGCAAAATATTTTAACGTGATATTCCTTTTAAGAAAGTTATATATATCATGTTTAAAAAAAATTGAAATTTGCAGTGCAATAGCAGTACGACTTACTAAGTACACAGGAAAGTCAAAAGTATTCATACACCCAAAGCATTTTTTAAACCAAAAACCGTGGTTTATTCAGTTTTTAGAAAAAAAAGACGTGATTTTAGATTTGGGGTCAGGCAATGGCCAGAATGCAATTAAAGCATCAAAATTCGTAAAGCATGTTACTGGAATTGAAGTTGATAAAAAATTGCTGGATATTGCTGAAAAATCTGTCAGCAGTAAAAAGGTGAAAAACGTAAGATTTCAGAGCGGTAACCTAGAAAAAAAAATACAAATTAAAAACGACTCATTCCACAAAATAATTTTTCTCGATGTCCTTGAACATCTAATAGGCAGGGATCAAATATTAGAAGAGTCTTACAGATTACTTAAACCAAAAGGGCTTTTGATCGTAGGCGTTCCCAATAAGGATACGTCATGGAAAAAAAATCAAAGATCTGTAGGAATATTTTCATATTCAGATCCGGATCACAAAATAGAATTTAGCGAAACAGAAATTAAAAGATTATTAAGAAAACATGATTTTTATATAAAACATTTTAATTATGCTCCATACGACACCCCTTTCAGAGGCTTTTACGACATCATTGGGGTTTTCTCGCTCCCCCTGTATAAAAAGATACACAAATGGAGAGCTATTAAGTCTCAGGAGAACAAAAACGAGGCATCAGGTTTTGAGATAATTGCATCGAAATGAAAATACTATTTTTACTTAAGTTCTATCAACCATTCGACAGGGGTGGTTCGGAGTGGAGTACTCACGATCTAGCGAAGCTTCTTATTAAAGAAGGGCACGAAGTAACTATTCTTACTCCAAACTACGGCTCTAAAAAAGAGGAAATCGTAAAAAATATAAAGATAATTCGTTTTTATTTTCCAATAAAGCTTAAAAATCCCAAACAAAAGATAGCACCATACTGGACATCAAATATATTTTGGTATATCTACACAACCATTATTTGCTCTTATTTTAAAATCAAAGGAAATTACGAAATAATTCATGCGCATAATAACGAATTTATACCCGCTGCGGCTATAACGGGGCTTATAACAAGAACTCCAACCGTAGCTACTTTTCGCGACTATCAAGCTCTATGCCCATTAGGATTTTGTTTATGGAAAAGCGACAAAGCATGCACAATTTTTGCTTATTTTAACAAGGATTACAAATTTTTCTACAATAATTACGTAGAGAGTAAAAATCCTATAAATTGTCTTGTCTATTTAATTGCTGTATTTAGAGCGAGGTTGTCATCATATTTTGTTAAATACCTTGCAAACAAAATAAATAAAAAAATAGCGGTTTCTAACAAAGTTAAAAAGATATTTCACGCAAACGGTATTAAAGACTTAAAAGTAATTTATAACTCTGTAACTGTAGATAATTCTCTTAAGCGCCCAGAAAACACAATACTATACGTAGGTAAATTTTCTCCGGGCAAAGGAATTAACCTCTTACTAGAAGTGTTACCAAAGTTAACTGCACAGTTACCCAGTGTGACGTTTGTACTAATAGGCTCAGGATACCTTGAAAGTAAAGTTAAAGAATTTCTAAAAACAAATAATTTAATTCATAGAGTTAAAATTACTGGACAATTACCTCACGCTGAAACTTTACAGCATGTAAAAAATGCGCAGCTTGTAATAGTCCCGTCAATATGGCCAGAACCTTTGCCTAGAAGTGTAATCGAAGCAATACTCTTAGGTGTGCCAGTGGTTGCGACAAATTCAGGAGGGATTAATGAAGTAGTTAACAGTAATAGATACGGTATCATATCCAAAATAGACCCAAGGAGTCTTTATCTAAGCGTACTGAAAGCATATAAAATTCGTTCAAAACTTAAGTCAAATATAGAAAAAGATATTAACAGTCTCAAATATCTTTACTCTCAGCAAGCCGTGAATTCATACATGTCTGTATATAAAAATTTACTAAAATGAACTTGGGTGTAATATTAGCAATTGGTGAAAGTTTTCAGGATCTTGAAAAAAAGGGCCAGCTCAAAAGGCTGTTAAATTACAATATCAAAAGCTACTCAAAAAACTTCGATAAAGTTTTTATTTTTTCATACAAAAATGACAAAAACTTTAAATTACCTAAGAACTGTTACTTGGTGTCCAATAAAAGAGAAATTAATCGATACATTTACAGCTTGACCATGCCATTTATTAAACATGAGCAATTTAGGCAATGTGATGTAATAAGAGGTCTGCAAATAACTGGAGGGATACCCGGATTCGTAGCGAAGGTATTTTTTGGTAAGAGGTTTATTATCAATTACGGTTATAACTATTCTAAATTCGCTAGAATCGAAAACAAAAAACTGCAGAGCTTTATTTTTAAGCTAATACAATTTCCTCTTTTAAGAACTTCAGACAAAGTAATAGTGACATCGAAAGAAATTTATAAAGAGTTGTCTCCAAAAATAGAGCGTAAAAAGTTAGCTTACATACCCAATGGGGTAGATATAAAATTATTCAAGCCTTTAGTGAGAAGAAAATCTAATTTGTTTACAGTTATGTTCATAGGCAGAATAGAAAAACAAAAAAATCTTGAAAACTTAATAATAGCCGCCCAAAATATTCCTAAAATTAAAATCGTCTTCGTAGGAGCAGGATCACAGAAAGACCAACTAATGACTCTTTCTAAAAAGAAGAAAGTGGAACTAAATTTAATATCTCCGATAGATTACGCAGAAATACCAAAAAAACTGGCTGAAGCTGACGTTTTTGCTTTGCCATCTTCCCTGGAAGGGAATCCAAAAATACTTCTGGAAGCCATGGCGTGTGAGAAAGCTGTTATTGGCTGTAATGTAGCAGGGACAAGAGAAATAATAAAAAACGGGCGCACAGGCATATTAACTGACTTGGACAGTGAAAGTCTAGCTTTGGGGTTAAGCAAACTATTAAACCCGAGATTAAGAGAAAAATTAGGTAGAGAGGCACGAAAGTATGTTATAGAAAATTTTGATATCGAAAAACTCTTAAATAGAGAAAACAAACTGCTTCAAGAATCAGTAAAATGAAAAAAATCTTATTTGTATTCAGAACGCCAAGACTAGGTGTACTCAGGGCCTGGAAAAGAGGAGAGGGTCCTGATAGTCTTCTTTTTTCAGCCAACCACTTAAAAAAATTAGGATATAGCGTTGATTTTTTTGACACAGCCTATACGCCTTTTAATATTTTTCATCCTCTATTCTATTTGTTTGAACACTCAATTATAAATGTTACAAAAATGGGTTTTAAGCTTGACCAGGCTATATTTTTATATCCAAAATTTTCTCAATATGATGTAATTGTCGCAACAGGCGACTCCGCTGGTTTACCGATTTTATTTTTAAAGTATATGAAGATAATTCGTACACCCGTAATTTTTATGACGGCAGGACTAGCGGGTGCACTCAAAGGGAAGACCAACACATGGGTTGGAAAACTATACAAAAAAATATTACCTCAAGCTGAAATCTTCACCTCTTACTCCAAGATAGAAATAAATTTTTTTAAAGATGAGATGGAACTTAAAAATAAAATAACTTACATGCCCCTAGCTACAGACTATAAATATTTTTCACAAACCTCTGCTGCAAAAAGAAATATTATCTGCGCCGTGGGCACAGAAATGGGAAGAGATTATAAAACTTTCTTTCAAGCTGTGAAAGATCTTCCAATAAATGCTGAAGTTGCTTGTCATCCAGATAACATTAAGGGACTAAAAATTCCAGCGAACGTTAAGGTTCACCTAAACATACCAACCAGTGAGGTATTAAAGATATATCAAAAATCAACAATCTCTGTTGTACCCTGTAAAGAGCGATATCGGTCTTCTGGGCAAATGGTTGTACTGGAATCAGCGGCCGCTGGTCTTCCTATAGTTGCAAGCAAAATATTAGGTCTGACATCCGCATTCGATTTTGAAGATAAAAAGCATCTTATTTTTTCAAAGCCCCATGACCCAAGTGATATGCGTAAAAATATAATGTACCTTTTAAAAAACAAAAAATTATCCTCAGCTTTGGGCGAGAACGCGTCGAGAAAAGCAAAGCACCGCTATACAACTGAATTAATGGCAAAAAGACTGTCCAAATTTATTGATTCGCTATGAAGAGAATAATTTTGGCATTTTTAATTATTGTCGTCTCTCTAATATACGGCATGCCAAATCTAATACTTTTCTCAAAGTATGGTTCAAACTTCACACCATTTACGCTAAAAGGTTCTCCAATTGCCCGCGATGAGGCATTTGCCTACGCACCCGAGGTGCGTTTTGTCTTGAATAACAAGAGTCTGTTAAAAGAGGTATATGTAGAAGAATACAAAAATAGTCCTACCCCGTTTATGGGTGAAACAGCCCCCTCTGCTTTATTTGCCATTTTAACTTGGCTAACAGGTTCACTAGAAAAATCATTTATTGCAGCCGATTTTATATTTCCGCCAATTGTATTTGTAGTCCTATTTTTTATTGCGAAGAAGTTTATAAAAAACTATTTTTTTGCCCTCTCTGCTGCGTTTGTAGCAACAATTTCCAGAGACTTCATTGCAGTCATTCCCTACCCTGCAGAAATTATTAAATACTTAACAGTTCAAGAGAATCAAACCTATTTGCTATATTTCTCAAGAGCATTCCATCCGCAAGTCAGTCTTGTATTTCTGCTAGCACCCTTGTTAGCAGTCTTTGCTTTAATCAAGAACCCAAAAGACGTTAAAAATATTTTAGTCCTAGGAATATTTTTTGGAATTGTCTTTTACTCCTATGTTTTTTATTGGACACTTTTTTGCTTTTTCTACGCAATTCTTGGCACTTATCTTTTATGGAAAAAACAATACACAGTCGTAAAGTCACTATTAGTGTCCAGCCTAGTTGCGCTGCCCATCGCAGCAGCTTACTTGCTCAATATGTATCATTTTTATCAGCTAGACACAATTAACGACTTCGTAACAAAATCATCTCTTCATAATATGCCAGCGCCATTAATCTTAATAAGATATTTAGTTCTTGGAATAATTCTTTTGACGGTGGCTAAAAAGAAAGATATAGATTTCACAATACTAATAACTTTTTTGTTTGCCGGGATACTTATTACACCAGTTTCAAAGTTTTTAATTGGCCAGGATTTAGAGACGCTGCACTACTTAAGACGAGCCTTAATGCCAATAGCAACTATATCGCTATTTATAATCGTCTACAATTTATTGGCAAATAAAAAAGCCCTGTTAACTTATTCAGCCTTGTTAACATTAGTAGTCTTTTCAGTATACGGAGTTAAAACGCAGCTTACAGCAACTGATTTAATCAAGCCAAGCCACTTGAGGAATTTAGATCTAGAAAATACAATGGCGTGGTTAAACAAAAATGCCGAAAAGTCTGCAGTAATTGGATCACTGGATCCTAATTTTTCATCTCTAATTCCCGTTTACACAAACCACAAAGTTTTTATGCCACCAACGGATAGGACTGTTATGCCCACTTATGAAGGTATTGAGAGATATAAAATCCTCTCGGAACTTTTAGGTATTGATAATAACGCACAAAAAGAAGAATTAGACAATTTAGTGTCATATTTTTTCGTCTACCAATCTTACGATCAAAATCGTGCACTTAACAAAGATTCTCCAAGAAGACAGCAAGCTGAAAATCAGATCGAAGAGCTTTCACAAAACAATGCATGGATAGATAAACTAAGTAAAATTAAACTCGACTATGTAGTAGTTACTCCGGTGGTAAAGGATATAAAACCAAACCTTTCAAGATTAGAGCCAACAACTTCAATAAACGAGTACATAGTTTTTAAACTTAAATGAAAAGAATAGCTTATGATCAGATGTTTGCAAACGAACTGACACATGCGTGGTATGTTGGCACAAGAGAGATACTGTACAAACAAATAAAGGCTCATATTAAGAAGAAAGCAAAGATCTTAGATTTAGGCTGTGGCACAGGAGGGACGATTAAATTTTTAAAAGATCATGGGTATAAAACGATATATGGAATTGATAGATCCAAATATGCAATCAATTTATGTAAAAAAAGAGGCATTAAAAATATAAAAATTGGCAGCGCAAATAAAGTTCCATTTAAAGATAATTTTTTTGATGCAGTAATATGCATGGATGTCCTTTATCATTCTGGTATAGAAGTAGCAAAAGCTACAAAAGAGATAGCAAGAATCATTAAAATTGATGGAATTTGTTATTCACAAGAGCCTGCCTACAATTGCTTAAGAAGTAAACACGATTTAACAATTGAAACTAAAAGAAGATTTACAAAGAGCTTAATTTTAAGTAGCTTCAAAAACTCAGGGCTCAAGAGTGTTAAGATATCCTACTTTAATACAATTTTTTTCCTGCCTATTGTTGCAGCGAGAATTAAAGACAAAATATTTAAGAAAGAAGCGTTCGATTCAGATGTTAACAAATTACCAAACTTACTTAATAAGGCGATGCTTCTTTCTTTAAGATTAGAAACGTCGATCCTTAACTATTTTGATCTTCCTTTTGGCCTTTCTATAATCAGTGTATGGAAAAAGTAAAATGGTACGTAATTATTTTTTTTATTTCGCTCCTGTCAACTGTAATTAGTGGATATCAGTATAACGTATCAGATCAGGAAATATTCATACCCTACATTCTAAAGTTTCAGGATCCAACACTTTTCAAAGGAGACATTCTCTTTTCACAATTTACAGCAAACGCCTCTCTCTTCTATCAAATAATGGCCATCATTACTAAATACGTAAACATGGAAGTAGCTTTTTTCATTGGTTTTTTAATTGTAAAAAGCGTCTTATTTATTGGGATATTCAAAATTGGAGAAGCAATATTTAAAAAAAAAGAAATGGCTCTTGTTTCACTTTTGCCATTTCTAATACCAAAATTCATAGGTGGAACAGCGACTTACACCTATGACAATTTTTTTGGATACAGATCGATCGGCGTTGTCCTTTATACTTTTTACTTACTCTTTCTAATAAGAAACCAATTTAACAAAGCAACACTAATATCTGGAATTTGCCTGTTCTTTCATCCGCTCTCAATAATCCCAAGTATTCTTCTAGCGCCAGTCCTGATTCTAAAGAACTCTGAAAACAAAATTAAAGATCTAGTTGTATTTACTGTTTCAATAGCACTCTTTGGATTCTTGTATCAACTTATATTCCGTGCAGATTCAAATCTTTTTGAACATTCAGTAAATTGGATGCAAATAATAAAAGAAAGAGACGATTACATTTTCCCAAGCCTCTGGGGATTGCTTGGCTGGTTATCACTAATTATGTACATGGCATTAACTTTTTTTAATATAAAGTTTTTTAAAAGAAACCTAAACAGTACATTCAAAATGATTCTGATAACCTCGCTTGCCTTATTTTTATTAAATTACTTAGTACTTGAAGTATTCCAATTCCCTGGTTTTGCAAAATTTCAGTTGGCAAGATCAATAGCCCCGATAGCAACCATCGGATTAATCCTTTCTCCCTGTTTTTTGTTATTTAAAGACAAAGCTAGTAAATTTTTTGGCTTTTTGACTTTCATAGCATTATGTCTCAATCTATATTATTTACTACTTTTCTCATTTACAGCCTTATCAATAATTTTATTAACAATGCAAAATAAATTTACAAATTCAGATATCAAGCTCAAGAAAATTTTAATACCAGTACTACTAATTACATTTGCCCTTAACTTTTTTCAACTCAAAAACAAGATCAACTTTCCCTTAGAAAGAACTGACTGGATTAAAACGCAAATTTGGGCCGATCAAAATACCAGCAAAGATACCGTTTTCCTATTGTCATTTCAGAGTACAGGCTTTCGCACTTATTCAAAAAGACCAATAGTCGGTGATGTTAAAGATGGAGCAGTTGTCATATACAGTAAAGACTTTGCAAACAGGTGGAGCTCTCTCCAAAAAGACTTAAAAGGCTTTAACAGTTTCAAAGAAGAAGACTTTATATCTTTAAAGAACCAATACTACTATAATTTGATAGTAGTTAAAAAAGATAAAAAACTTAATTTTGAAAAGGTATACGAGAACAATACCTATACTGTCTATAAGCTTCCGATAACATAGAGTTGTCTGAAGTAATCTTAAAGTTTACATAAGCGAGCAAAATATATGTTTTCAGAAGTATGTATTCACTTGCACATGAAAGTTTATAATTTGCAAGCGAATATAGACCTTAACAACTGCTTCAATAATTACTGTCCAAAATTTATTTAAGTTTGATTTAAACTATGATAAAATTACTGCTATGAAAAATGTGGAAAATGTGCTTGATGGAGAAAAATTAATAGCAATTGTTTTTAGAAAAAATATAAAAATAGAAGGGGTGAAATTTTTAACATCGGAATCTAATTCTTTTCAAATAGGTATACACAGTAGGAAGAAAGGAGTCAGTCTTCCTCCTCATGTCCATAAATTGGAAAAGCCGTTAATTGTCAAATCCGTTCAGGAAATTTTATACGTAGTAAGCGGTAGGGTAAAGGTTTCTCTCTTTGGCAGTAAAGGTAAAAAGATTAAAACAAAGACTCTCTCATCCGGAGACAGTATTTTACTTGTCTCAGGGGGACATGGTGTTGATTTTATTGAAAATTCAAGAATTTATGAAGTAAAACAAGGACCATATCCTGGTACCACTAAAGCGAAAGCATTTCTATAATTCTGTGATACCGGTTAATGAGCCATTAATTTCCAAAAAAGCTAAAAAATATGTTCTGGATTGTATTAACACAGGATGGATCTCGTCTGCGGGAAAATATATTGAACAATTTGAAGAGAATTTTAGAAAATATATTGAAACGGAATACGCCCTTACAACCACATCCGGTACTACAGCACTTCATTTAGCTCTTGCTGCATCTAATATTAAAAAAGGTGATGAAGTAATAATGCCTGATTTAACAATAATATCCTGCGCACTGTCTGCAATGTACGTAGGTGCAAGACCTGTGCTTGTTGATGTTGAGCCTTCAACAGGCAATATAGATCCAGAAAAGATTGAAAAAAAAATAACTAAAAAAACCAAAGCTATTATGGTTGTTCATCTTTATGGACATCCCGCAAATATGGAACCAATTTTAAAAATTGCAAAAAAATACAAACTTTTATTAATAGAAGATGCAGCCGAATCACACGGAGCAAAAATAAAAGTTGACGGAAAATGGAAAAAAGCAGGATCCGTAGGGGATATTAGTTGTTTTAGTTTCTATGGCAACAAAATAGTAACCACAGGGGAAGGAGGCATGCTTTTAACAAACAATTTGGACATTTTTAAAAAAGCGTCGTTATTGAAAGATCTAGCTCACGTTCCCGGAAAAAGATTTTTTCACGAGGAAGTGGGCTATAATTTTAGGATGACAAACATGCAAGCAGCATTAGGGGTAGCGCAGTTAGAAGAAATAAATAAGTATCTGGAGAAAAAGTTCTGGATGGCAAAACTGTACTCCAATGGTCTCAAAAATATAGACTTTTTAGAGCTTCCAACTGAAAAAACTTATGCAAAAAATGTTTTTTGGATGTATGCACCTCTTGTTAAAAAGAATTCTAGAATCAGTAGAGATGAATTTTGCAAACAGCTAAGGGAACTAGGAATTGACACCCGAACCTATTTTGTACCACTGCACAAACAGGCGGTTTTAAAGAAATTTAGATTCAAAAGTGATCAGTACCCTGTTTCAAGTGATCTTTCAGATAGAGGTTTTTATTTACCGTCCGGGCTAGCTCTGACAAAAAGCCAAATCAATAAAGTCATCTCTACAATTAAAGCTATAGCAAAAAAATTCTAATGAAAAAAAATAAACCTAGAAATAAAATAAACCTCGTCTCAGTCGTTCTCCCAACATACAATGAAGCTGAAAACATTATTGACCTGGTGAAAGAGATTCATAGACAAGTCAAGCATAAAAAGGAAATTATTGTTGTTGATGATAACTCTCCTGATGATACCTCAAAAATAGTAAAAAAATTCCTATCAAAAAATAAAAAAATAAATGTAAAATTGGAAACTCGCTACAAAAACAGGGGCTTAACCAATAGCATAAAAAGAGGCATTCAGCTTGCCAAAGGTGACGTGGTAGTGTGGATGGATTGTGATTTTTCTATGCCTCCAAAAATCATCCCGAAACTTCTTCAAAAGATCGAAAAAGGTTCCGATCTCGCAGTGGGGTCAAGATTTGTTAAAGGTGGGGGGTTTAAAATAGATAATTCTAAAGGACAGAAAGACGCTCCGATCGCTATTATTTTAAGCAGACTAATGAATATTGCCATTAAATCGATGTTAGGTAGAAGTTTTAACGATTACACAAGTGGGTTCATTGCAATAAAGAAAAATGTTCTTGATAAAGTCTCTCTAAGAGGTGACTATGGCGAATATTTTATTGATCTTATCTACAAAGCAAAAGCTAATAATTTTACAATTACTGAACTAGGTTATATTTGTATTCCTAGGGAGAGAGGCGAGTCCAAAACAGGTCAAAGCCTGCCACAATTTCTTAAAAGGGGAACAAAATACATATCTTTGGCCATTCAGCTTGTTATCGAGAAACACATCCTGCACAAGATTCCATGAAAATTAAACAAATTGGCAAGAATGACATAATAAAAGTGGCACTCTTGCACAAGAAAGCTCTACCGCAAACGGTCTCCTCAAGGCTAGGAGAGTTTTATTTAAGGAGCATATATGAGGCTGCTATCAACGATAAAAATACTAAAGCGTTTATAGCAATGGACAAAGGTGCCATTGCAGGAGCTGTTGTAGCTACAACGAACCTGTCGTCTTTCCAGTCTCAAGTAAAAAGCCAGCTTTTCGCCAGAGGCTATTTCGATATCCTTATAGCACTACTTAAAAGAGTGTCATTAATAGCTGATCTAGCAAAAAGAATTTCTTTCGAGCGCAAGTTGCTTAGAGAATATAACGGCAAGTATGCTACTTTTGTGATTTTATTTACAGTTAAACAATTCAGAGAAAAGGGGATTGGGACAAAATTAGTAAAAGAGGTACTTAAGCAATACAAAAATAATACAAAGAACATTTACGTAGACACACTGGTTGAAAATAAGCCAGCAAAAAATTTGTACGAGTCGTTAGGCTTTAAGACGCTAAAAAAAATTGATGACTCATGTCTCTTTCTACTTCAAAAGAAAAATGTTTAAGTTTGCAAAAAAAGAAAAAATAATATTTACTCTAATTATTGTCTCTTTCGCTCTAAAGATTGGACTAATGCCAATAGCTACTCATTCGGATCTTTTTGCAGTAGAAATATTCCCCCCACTACTGTTCAAGAATCATATTTTCGATATTTTTTCATATCTGGACAACTTAGGGTTATCATATTTCTATCCGCCTCTTTCTTATTACTTATTTGCTTTTTTTCAATTTGTTCTTCAGCACCTCTCAAGCACTTACATTCCCTGGCTAGATCACATGAGATTAAGTTATATACAAGGCTTACAGGGTCAAGCTGACGCCTATATCAAGGCAGTTCCCAATCCAAACTTACTCAAAGACCTATTTATTGCAAAAATTCCACTGTTAATATTCGATGTTGCTTCTATTTTTATTTTATTCAAATTCGTAAAAAGAGGATACTTAAAGAAAGAAGCTTTATTGTTCTGGGTGCTAAACCCAGTAGTAATTTACACTACTTATCTTTTTGGTCAGTTCGACGTTATTGTCCTGTTTTTCATTTTACTAGGTTTATTCTTAATAAGAAAAAATAAAGCATTGGGAATATTAACACTGGGAATTGCCGGCGCACTCAAGTCGTATCCATTTATATTCGTTCTGCCAACTGCACTAATTTTGGGAGAGAATTTAAAAGAGAAACTAAAATTAATTATATTAGCTTTCACGCCGTTTTTAATTTCCATCTCACCCACACTTATAAACAATCCTCACTTGGCAGTTTTCGCGCTCTTTCCGAAAAATATGTTTCGCTACTCTGAGGTTTTAGAAGGTTGGCCAAAGTACTCACAGCTTCTCAAATATGGATTACTTATCTTGTCATACTCTCTTCTTCTTGGATACTCCTACGTACTTAAACTGAAAGACAAATTTAATACTATCGTTAGCGTTAATCTAATTGTGGTTCTTCTGGCGCTTACTTTTGCAGGAAGAACTCATTTTCATTATTTAATATGGGAAATGCCATTTATGATTTTATATTTCAAAAAAGACTTAAAATTTTTGACGAAGATATTGTTAATTCAAACTATATCCTTCGCGTCTTATAAGCTTTTAGCAAATCCACTGCAGCTTGGTCTATTTGCACCACTAAATCCCCAATACTTTACAAGTCTCCCCACCTTCAACGATTTGATCGATAAGTTCATTTCGTATAGAATCATCAGCACGACAGGATTCACGATATTCACGCTGCTCAACATATATTTGATCACACTAGTGTTTTTCCAGTTGGTCTTTAAAAGTGAAGCTGTTGGCTCAAGTAGATATAGGCAAATAAGGTTAAATAAATGAAGGAAAAAAATAAATCACAAAAAAATAACATTAAAATCTTTGCAACCGTTGGGCCGAGCACGTACTCAAGTAAAAACCTTGATCAACTCAAAAGCAGAGTCGACTACATAAGGATAAATCTTTCGCACACAGACATAAATAAAATTGAGTCTTCGCTAAAAAGAATGCTAAAGAGTGGCGCCACAGTTGTAATTGATACAGAAGGATCTCAGGTAAGAACTGGAGACTTAGGGACGCCAATAAACCTAAGAGAAGGAGATGATGTAAAGATTTTTAATAAACAAATTAAATGTAATAGTAAGCAATTCTATGTAAGGCCGCAAGAGTTTCTGGGTTTTGTAAACGATGGTGATTTAATTTCCGTTGATTTCGACTCAGTTTTGTTAAAAGTTTCGGAAGTAGAAAATTTAAAAAAAGGGGGATATGTCAAGACAAAAGTTTTAATCGGAGGCAATATTGGAAACAATAAAGCGGTTCATTCCGACTCAGTCTCCAAATTACCGGCATTCAGTCAAAAGGATATGTTGGCAATAGAACTTGCTAAAAAAAACAAAATAAAGTATTTCACTCTTTCCTATATAGACAATGCAGAAGAAGTATTAGATTTTAAGAAAATGTATCCATCTGCCATCGCCTATTCCAAAGTAGAAACTAAAAGCGCTGTGGTTAACTTCGATAAGATACTCAAAGTATCAGACGGAATTTTAATCGACAGAGGAGATCTAAGCAGAGAAGTCCCCATGGAAAATATACCCCTGCTTCAAAAGGCAATTATCCATAGAGGTAACCAACGTAATAAGCCTATTTTTATTGCAACAAATATTCTGGAAAATATGTGTGATCATCTAAAACCGGAACGTTCAGAGGTAAGCGACATAGTAAACGCTATTTTAGATGGAGTTAACGGATTCGTTTTAACGAAAGAAACAGCTGTTGGCAAATATCCAATTCAAACGATAAACGTTTTGAAAGGTATTATTTCCAGAGCAGATACGTACCTAGATGCTTCCTCTACTGATTTACTTAAAATAGCTGAAGAAAGATCCTTCGGTAATTTAGTTGAACCTCACGGGGGCACGCTTGTAAATAGATATCAACAAATAGAGTTTTCAGATGCCGAGGTAAAACAATTTAAAAAAATAAAAATAGATGAAGAAATCATGATGGATTTGGAACAAATTGCCTTTGGTGCATACAGTCCGCTGGAGGGTTTTATGAATTTTAAAGAAATGTCCAGCGTGTTGGATAAAATGAGACTAACATCTGGGATTCCATGGCCAATGCCAATTCTACTGACAGCCAGTAAAAAGGATTTAAAAGGTATAAAAACTCGAGAAATTATCTCACTTGTTAGAAAAGAAGATAATCAAATATACGCAACTCTGGTAGTTGATGAAATGAAAAAAATTGATAAACTGTTGTTATGCAAAAAATGGTTTGGAACCTCAGATAGAAAACATCCAGGAGTACAAAAAGTAATAGGTGGGGGAGAGTATCTTGTAGCAGGTAAAATTAACCTACTTAAGAGACGACCATCACCGTTTAAGGAATATGAACTGACACCTGTACAAACCCGCAAAATATTTACAGAAAAAGATTGGACAAAAGTTGTAGGTTTCCACTCAAGAAATCCTATTCATAAATCTCACGAATATATTCAGCTTCATGCATTAAGGGAATCTCAGGCAGATGGACTGTTGGTTCATCCTGTAGTCGGAAAAAAGAAAAAAGGAGACTTTGATACAAAAGTAATAATTAGTGTTTACGAGTTGATGATGAAGAAGTTTTACCCAAAAGATAAAGTGGTTTTTGCCGTCTATCCGACATATTCCAGATATGCAGGCCCAAGAGAGGCAATATTTACAGCAATTTGTAGGAAAAATTACGGCTGTAGTCATTTTATAGTTGGAAGAGACCATACTGGAGTAGGTGATTATTACTTCCCACAAGCTTCACAAGAAATATTTAATAAATTTCCGGATCTTGGAATTACTCCCATTTTTTTCCCCAAGGTCTATTTCTCCAAAAAATTGAAAAAACACGTAGCAGAAGGACAAGTTGACGAACCGGAGGAAAGTAAAGAATCGATTAGTGGTACCGAAATTAGAGAAATATTTAAAGAAGGCAGAAAACCTCCAGATTGGTTAATGAGGCCACAGATTGTCGAGCAAATACTTAAGCTTAGAAAAGAATTTAAACATGTAGGTAAATCGATTTTCGTTGAATGAAAAAGTCCTACGTTTTATGGTTTACAGGATTATCCGGAAGCGGAAAGACAACTTTGGCAAAAAAGCTTGAAGAAATATTAAAGGCAAAAAAGTTTAATGTTGAGACAGTTGACGGAGATGAATTCAGAGAAAAGGTTCATCCAAATCTGCGTTTTTCTCCCGAAGAAATCAAACTAAACAACAAAAAAATCATAAAACACTGTAAAGTCCTTTTAAAAGATAGAGACTTCGTCATAGTTCCAGTTATTGCACCATTTGAAGAAACTAGAAATTACGCAAAAGATACACTTAAAAAGTGTTACATAGAGGTATTTTGCAATTCATCACTAGCAACATGCATTAAAAGAGATTCAAAAGGGTTATATAAAAAAGCCTTAAAAGGGCAGATAAAAAATTTCGTAGGAGTAGATAAAAATGTTCTATACGAAATTCCCAAAAATCCCAGTCTTGTAATTAACACAGAAAAATTTAATGTAAGTGAAAACATCAAACAGCTTACAGATTTTCTAAAAATTAACTATAAAATTGAATAAAAACATAACAATAGGATCAAAAAAACCATTGGTTGAGAACCTTCTAGTCATAGAGGGAATATCAAGATCAGGAAAATTTCTTCTATCGAACGTTATTGCTGGCATTAAAGATGTAGAACCAGTGCAATACAGTGCCATGCTTGAGCAAGTCCCTTTTTTGATAGGCGAAAAATTGATGAATAAGGAAGCTGCAAAAGAACTTATCAGGTGCGAAATCGACTTAAGATGTTATGAAACACTAATAGGAAGAAATTTAAATCAGCGCTCGTCAGACAAATCCTCAATATATAACAATCCAAATTACAAGAATCTCTTAAGACGAACAAAGGATCTAAACACAAATGGTCTTGTTGAAAAGTTTATAAAAGAAAAAAGATATGCACACTTTATTTTGCACGAATCAGCGTCCCAGATGAGCCTTTTTCTGGAAATGTTTCCTAAAATAAAATGGATAAATCTTCAAAGAAAACCAATAGATCTCGCTTATTCCTGGTATAAAAGGGGACTTGGCCGGAGATGGGGGAAAGACCCTCTGCTTTTTCAGATACCATTCAGCAATGGCAAAGAAAATACATTCCCCTGGTTTGTGTTAGGGCATGAAAAAAATTATGTAAAATTAAACGAAATGGACAGAGTAATACTTTCTTTGAAACTAGTTATTAAAAAGAATAAAAAGATACAAGAAAATCTTTCGCAGGACAACAGGACAAATATTTTGATTGTTAATTTTGAACAATTATTAGCAGATCCTCGAAGCGTAGTTCAAGAGATATGCAAGTTTCTAAAGAGGCCAGCATTGAAAGAAATGAGTAAAATATTAAGGAGGGAAGACCTTCCTCAAATTAGAGCAGAAAATGAACAAATAAAATTGAATGAAATTAGAAAAGTAGCAAGCAATAAATACTTTAAAGAACTCCTTGACCTAAATCACTAATTTAATATTGCTTTTTTTAAATCAAAAATAACAGTATCTTCATTTTCTTCCAGCACTACAAAGTTTTCGTAGAGGTAGTTTTTGAAAGATAAATTATCGTCTAGCTGTTTTTTGTAACCTACAGCTAAAACTACGGCCCCTTTTTTCCTTAATTCATTTACCCTATCTTTCGGATCAACATATTTGCTTCCTATTTCGAAAAACTGTCGGTGCTCAATAGCTTTTTCAACATCCGTCTCCAAACCCCACCCTTTTCTGTTAGCGTAATGAACCACAGCGGGTCCTGAGTCCATCAGACCTATTATTAAGTCATTTTCTCCAGTAATTGACTCAACGGTCCTTCCAAGTGATACAACGGATCTGAAACGCTCTATTGGCCTATATGCTTTTTGTGATAAAGATAGGTAAGAAGACACCAAAAGTAATAAACAAATTGCAGATGCAACAATAACTTTAAAGAAAGCTCCAACTTTTAAATTTTCAACTACTTTAACAATTCCAACCCCCACAAATATTGATCCAATTAGCAAAATAGGTAAATGATAATATTCATGAGTCATCGTATGCTTGTTAAACACTAGAAAATATAAAATCGTACTAACAAACCATAACACCAAAAACGATTTATTCCTTTTGAAATTCAAAACAGACACAATACCAATCAAAAACAAAAAAATACCCAGAGGTAGTAATACTAAGTTGTATTCGATACCGAATATATTGGAATAATACTTAGGATCAAAAAATATGTTTATACCAAACCAGTTAGATATATCAAATATTGATGCTGACTCTGTAGTTAAATTTTTTGAGATTTTTGCAGCGTGATAGATCCATAAAATAGATGGAACAATAGAAACAAAAATATAGACTAATGTTTTCTTAATCCAATTTGTTTTTGATCCTCTATGAATAAGATAAACAATTGGCAGAAGCAAAAATAAAAATGAGGTAATCTTCAAAATTAAGGCAAGACTAAAAAAGAGAAGCGAAATAGTAAACAAGTAGGGTTTTTTATTCTTCGACCAAATGTAAAGCAAATAAAGTGCAGCAAGACACGAGGCAATCATCATTTCCTCAGGTAAAAAGCTTCGTGAAGTTAAAACATTCAAAGGAGAAATGCTAAAGAAAAATAAACTGGCAAGTGCTGTTTTTCTATCAATAAGATCTCTTACTAAAGCATAAAGTAATAAAGATGCAATAAAATAAAAAACAACAGAAACAATTCGTCCGTTAATCTCTTTTATCCCTGTGATTTGATCAAGCCCAGAAACAACCAGGTTATATGCAGGGAACTCAATTAAAAAATACTTGTCATTGTCCCGGCCGTAATAATTAACTTCTGGCAGAAATACATTAAAGTTATTCTTAGACAAGTTAGCGGTGATTTCTGCTGTTTGTATTTGTCTTGAAGGTACAAACTCAAGAAGCGGAATATCCAAATGCCAGATTCTTAAAGAAAGTCCAAGTACCAACGTAAGAAGTAGTAAGAATTTATGCATTGCTAATTATTTGTTATTTTCCCAATTATTTGTGACAAATTAATCTTAGAGTTATTAAGACCTAAGTATTTTAATGCAAATCTTCTTCCGTTTATCGAATAACTAGTCCACTTTTTCCTATCAGTTAAAAAAGACGGCAACTTCTTTTCAATATCTGCATCCGAAAGAACTGTCAGTGACGCTGAGTGATCATTAACATTGAAGTAATCCTTACCATTATATGGATTGAAGTAAACAGTTGGTTTGCCGGATAACATCGCATCGAAACCTGCAGAAGTATTCTCGTAAATGATTACATCCGCACTCTCAATTACACTCAGAAGCGGTTTGTTGTTCTCAAAATAAGTTCTATTTTTAGACTGGTTCACAAGAGGTTTTAGGTTAACCAAATTCTGAAAAGGATGAACTCTTACAATAATCTTTAAATTATCCAAACCAGACAAAACCTCAAATAATTTGCGTAGGTAAAACATAACTAGTCCTTTGTCAACCGTAGGTTGTTTGGTTGCAAGAAAAAGAATTGTACGTGTCTTATGCTTTGTTAATGTTCTCACTTTTGGAACGCCAAGATGGAATGGAGATTTTCCAAAGAACATTTGGATTTTTTTAAAATACGCAGTTTTTTGTAACCACTCCTTCGACACACTGCTCCAAGCTATAAAGTAATCACTCATGGGATATATAGCAGGTGAATCTTTAGCATAAAATGCCCCATGTTGAATGCAAATAGTTTTAATGCCTAGTTTTTTAGATTCATATATATATGGAAGGATCTTTGTATCTGGATCAGTAGTCACCAGCAGTGCTTTTGGAAGAGAAGATGAGAGTATTTTTTTAGAAAGAAAAATGTCTAAAAATACACTGTCTATCTCTTCTTCTATGATATTTTTTATCTTTGACCTTATATCTTCAAGAGCAAAAGGATTTTTGCCAAACTTTTTGTCAACAAATCTGTTCCAGATCTTTTTTTTAATCAAACTTTTCTTGAATAAATCAGCCTTTTTTTTAATCTCAGAATTAAGAAGGCGTTCTTTTTCATAATAATTATCAAAATGTTTATCCATTTCTGTTTTTAAGGCGTTTGTTAAAGAGTATGTCAGTATCGCAACTTGATAGCCGTTTTTCTTTAAATCTTCGATAACATGGGCCATTTTTACTAAATGTGATGGAGTAGCGAGTATTAATAAGTCACATTTTTGATCAATATTTTGTTTTCGTAAATGTCTGAAGTTTCGTAATTGTTTTCCAATCAGTTGTCTTATTGATATGGCCTTTTCATTTTTGCCAATTTCCGCGTAATCAATACCTTTTTCCTTTGCAGCTATTAAAAAAGCATTCGTTTTTAGTGTGCCATCGACGACTGATGCTCCTGGATAATTTTTAATTTCTCCTACAATGATTTTTTTTGGATTGAATTTATTTATTGCAATATAAGATAAATCCAAACTTCGGTCTAGTTCAGCTAGAAAATAGCCAAGCCGGTCTCTGATGTATTGAAGATTCTGAGCCGAACAAAAGTCATATGAGATTTTGAAATTATCAAAAACATAATCCTTTTTTTCCTTCTTTTTAATTATGTCAATTAATGAGTAGAGGGGATTTTTGTAGTTTTCAAGGGACTTTTCTAAAAGAAGTTCTGCTTCTAAAGTGGTGGCAATAAAAATTGATGATTTTTCCGCCGTACTCAATGCTTTTCTTACTTCATCTTCATTGCCAGCAACAACTAATGTATTTCTTTTCACTAGCTTAGCGTTTATACCCAAAACTTCTGGGTGAGTTTGGTTTACTAAAAGCTTTCATGTCTGGGTAGATAACATAGAGTAAATCCTTTTCCATCATTGACTCTTTTTCCTCATCAGTAAAAAGTCGCTCATGTATTTTTTCTCTATCTCTGGCTCCTGTTATTTTTATTTTAATTCTCTTGCCATTTGAATGTTCAGCAATAGTTTTTTTAGCAAGTTCGTAAATATTTTCCTGAGGCATTTTCAGAACAAATATTTCTTGCCCATGCATTTTTTTAGTTGCAAGGAAAATTAAGTCAACGGCTTCGTCAATGCTCATAAAAAATCTGGTCATATTTTTATCTGTCACTGTAACCGGATTACCCTTTTTAATTTGTTCAACCCATGTTGGAACAACAGAACCCCTAGAGTTCAGAACATTTCCAAACCTAACTACTGCAAATTTTGTTCGCGCTTCTCCAAGGTAATTTTGAGTACCAATAATCATTCTTTCTGCAAGCAGTTTAGTAATGCCCATTACTGTATTTGGATAAACTGCTTTGTCGGTTGATATTGCAATTACTTTATCAACGTTGTGCTTAAGAGCAATATCTATCACGTTCTGCGTCCCTTGTACGTTTGTCTTTATTGCCTCAAATGGGTTGTACTCACAATATGGAACATGTTTAAGTGCAGCTGCATGAAAAACAACGTCTACTTTGAAAAAGGCTTTATCTAATCTTTCCTTGTCCCGGATGTCACCAATTAAATATCTTATTTCAGTCTTGCCCTGTATGTCTCCTAAGTCCTGCTGCAAAAAATAGTGTTTCGATTCATCGCGAGAAAATACGCGGATTTGCTTTGGTTTATAAGGAAGTAATTTTTTAACAATTTGGCTACCTATAGATCCGGTACCACCGGTCACTAAAATAATTTTTCCTTTGAAGACCTTATTCAGGTCGTTGTTTTTAATTTTTTTTGATTTCATCGCAGACGTATTTTATATCTTTTGAACTCAAACCAACAAATAAAGGTAGAGCTAGGGTCTCTCCGGATATTTTTTCGCAAATAGGAAAGTCACCTTCTTTAAAACCAAATGATTTTCTCATAAACGGTTGTAGGTGTATGGCAGGGAGGTAATTTCTTGTCTGAATTCCCAGGCGCTCCAGTTTTTTAGCAACAAGGTTTCTTTTGCCGTTCGTTATTCTAATAACGTAAACAAACCATGTGTGTACCCTATTGAGGCCAACTTTTGGTGTTGTAATCCAGCTGCAATTTGCAAGCTCTTTGTTATAGGTGTTAATAACTCGCCTTCTTTCGCCTAACATAAACTTGATTTTTTTCAGTTGAGAAACACCTAAAGCACAGCTCATCTCATCGAGTCTGTAATTGAATCCAAGTTGTTCACTCTCAAGCCACTTATTTTTTTCCACGCGTCCCTGGTTCCTTAGGCTTTTAACGGTATTTAATAATTTAGTTGAATTGGAAACAATCATTCCACCCTCTCCGGTTGTTATTTGTTTGTTTGGATAAAAAGCAAAAACTCCCAAGTCACCAAATGTTCCAGCCTTAGCTCCTTTGAATGATGCCCCTAAACTTTCACATGCATCTTCTATTAAGCTGAGTTTATATTTTTTTGCAATTTTTACTATTTCGTCCATTTGAGCTGTCTGACCAAAGATATCAACAACTAATATTGCCTTGGTTTTTTTAGTAATCGCTACCTCAATTTTTGCAGGATCCAAGTTGTAGGTGGTTTCTTCAACGTCGACAAAAACTGGCTTAGCCTTTTCATATAAAAGAACGTTTGAAGAAGCTATAAAAGAAAAAGGTGAAGTTATGACCTCGTCACCCTCACCGATATTTAGAGCTTTTACAGCAAGATGGAGTCCTGCAGTTCCACTAGATACTGCACAGGAGTCTTTTGAGCCTACATATTTTGCAAAATTATTTTCAAATTCGATAAGCTTAGGGCCAATAGAAAGTATGTTTGTCTTAAGAACGGAAGCAACTGCCCTTCGATCTGAGCTGTCAATATACGGTCTGGCAATTGGGATTTTTATCTTGTTCATTTTAAAGGAGTTTTTCTCCGCACTACTTTAGCCGGGGTTCCATAAGCAAGGGCGCCGGAGGGAATATTACTTTTTACAAAACTATTTGCCCCAATTGTGCTGTTTTCTCCAATTGTTACATTAGGCATAATTGTGCTATGGCTTCCAATCTTTGCACCATTGCCCACTTTTACAGTGCCATAAGTGTCGTCTATTGTTGACTCGGAGTATATAGAACAGTGAGATCCTATTTGTGCATTTTCTCCAATCTCAACACCATATTTAGCATTAATGTACGTAAAGGCTCCCACATCACTATTTTTGCCAAGTTTTAGTCCTTTTACTCCTTGGCACATCCACATCCACTTTGTAAGTCCTATCTTGTTAAACTTAGGTTTTTTCCAATTCTTAAATCTGGAGTTTAAAGTTTTCTTATTCATATTAGCTTCTCAAGTGTTGATATAATTTTCTCTCCGGCGTGGCCATTTCCGTAAAGTGATTTGGCAGCGCTAATTTTTCTCCTAAAGTTCTTGCCAATACCTTGATTAATTGCTGATTTTATTTTCGCGCTATTATAGCCGCAATCAATAACGTTTGACGATCTCTCTCGGCCCCTTTGGCGAGAACCGACATTAACAACAGGCAAATGGTAGTAAGCAGACTCAATTATTCCAGAGCTTGAGTTGCCAACCATCAGATCTGCATTTGCCATAAGTCCTGCGTAATCTTCCCTTGGCAAATTTTTAAATAACTTAACATTTTTAATTTTAGAAAAACTTTCTATCTGTTTTATAAAAACGTCGCTACCTTCATCTGAATTTGGATAAATCCAAACAATTTCACCTGCAAAATTTATTAGTGAATTGGAAACAGCACTAATTTGTTTTTCAAAAGGAATCTCACCAATCCAAGTAGGGTGCAAAATCACAATAATTATTTTCTTGGATTGATCTATTGAATATTTTTCAAAAAGCTGTTTTCTTGGAAGAAGTTTGTAAGTTGAAAGCAGATCAATTCCTGGTGCTCCGACCACAAAGATGTTTTTAGATGATCCAATCACTTTTTTAATCCTTCCAGCGCTTTTTTTTGTTGCAGGAAAATGAAATGTAGCATACTGAGTGATTGCATTTCTATTCTTAGCATCAATAACACTTTCTCCGCTTAAATCCCCACCATGAATGTGTGCAATGGGAATTCCCATATGCGCGCCAACAACTGCAGCCGCAAGCGGTTCGTCTCTGTCTCCCAGAACCAAAATACAGTCGGGCCTGTTTTTTTTGCAATAACTGGCAATGCCTAAAATCTCCTCTGTAAACCAACTAAGCATATTCCCGCCTTCAGAAATCGGAACAATCTTAGAAATCTTAGCTTTTCTCCTTGCATATTCCAATGTGTTGCCGAATTTTTTCAAAGTGTGCATTCCAGTAATTAAAACTGCCACTTCAAACTTACGGCTTTTTTCCAGAGAAGATATAGAGGATTCTAAAAGTGAGAATTCAGCTCTAGTTCCAGAGATAACTAAAACCTTCTTCTTCTTCATGCAACGTCGGTAGGCGTCAACTCTTCCCACTTATCAACTGATCTTACAAGTTTCTTTCCGATCAACTGTTCAAAGTCCATAGGTGAAAGTTTACCCATAGGTCTTCTTGTAGAAAGCATTTCTACTGTGACAACCTCTCCTTCTGGCAGATCTTTCGATGCAACAACAGATTTTCTTGCAATTTGCATAGTACTGACTTCAGATGACATAACTCTTTTGATACCATCGCCGAGCGCTGCTTTAATCTTTGAAGTCTGAAGCCCAATATACTCTTCAGGATTGCTTTCAACTCTTCTTATTCTTCTAACTAACCCTGCAAATTCTTCTGGCTCACTCGAAATTCGATGATCGGGTCCCTCCATATTCCTATCAAGAGTAATGTTTGTTTCAATTGATGCAGCTTTTAAAAATACAGCCGCCTCCAAAACATCCACATCTCCTGTATTATCAGAAAACCCGATTGGCAAGCCTTCAAATGCAGCTCTTAATGTTTCAATGACTCTTAGGTTCTGATCGCTTGGGGGAGCAGGATAAGCACTTACACAGTGATAAATAAGAACAGGTCCGGAAAATCCGCTTTTTCTCAAAAATTTAACAGATCTTTTTACTTCATTAAGTGTGCTTGCTCCAGTTGAGAGAAAAAGTGGTTTGGTTCTAAGACCTTCCCTGGATGACAGCTTCTTGAAAAGAAGCGCGTTATTTGAGTCAGGAGATGCGACTTTAATAATCGGAAGATCAAGTCTTTCAAATGTATCGACACTTGTAAGGTCATGAGGTGTAGCAAAGAAAATTATCCCCGCTTGTTTTGCATAGTCTTTTAGTTCTTTAAATTCAGCCTCGGTAAGTGCTAGCTTTTTTAACATTTCATACTGAGAACCGTCACCCGTTGTTTCTTTCTGGTAATCTGCTTTTGCAGCATCCGGTGAAACAATTTCCTCGGGAATAAAAATTTGAAACTTTACGGCATCGGCGCCAGCACCTTTTGTTGCATCAACCAATTGTTTTGCAATCTTCAGATTACCGTTATGATTAACTCCCGCCTCCGCTACTATAAAGCAAGGTTGACCGTCACCAATTTTTCTGTCAGCAATCTTAATTATTTGTCTTTTTGACATTAAAGTGTAAAACCTCCGTCTACGATAACGTTCTGTCCGGTGATGTATTTTGACGCGTCAGATAATAAAAAAACAAGTGTTCCTGAAACGTCATCGACGTTTGCCATTCGTCCTTCCAGTTTCACAAAGTTAGCGTATTTTTTTACAAAGTCTCTGGGTTGGTTATCATAAATACCACCCGGGGAAATACTGTTAACTCTTATGTTATTTTTTCCAAGATAAGATGCGAGATACTTTGTAAGATTATTTACACCAGCCTTAACAACAGCGTACTCGACAGGCATTGTCATCTTAGTTCCGCTGTAAATATCAAATCTTGGAGCAGTTGATCCATATATTGAACTAATGTTCACGACGATACCCTGATTCTGCTTAGTAAATTGTTTTGAGATCTCTCTTGTTATAAGGAAATATCCACCGAGGTTTTTGTTTATATTTTCACAGAAATCAAAGTAGGACACATCAAAAAATTTCTTTCCATAGTTTTTGTTTCTGGGATAAGCGTTATTAACCAAAGCATCAATCCGCCCAAATTTTTTAAGGACGGTTTTTATAAATTTACTAACACTAATTTCGCTGTTTACATCACATTTAATAAAATAGACATCCCTGTCTTGTTCCCTCTTTAGTCTTTTAACCAATTTCCCGGATTTAACAATGTCTACATCGGCAATAACCACCTTGGCATCAAATGAGACACAAACTTCAACAAAGTGAGATCCTATTAGCCCTGCACCGCCAGTAATAATAATTACTTTATCTTTCAGACTAAACATCTGGGTATTTTGCATTTCTGAATCATACTTCTTCATTTGGCTTCTTTCATTAAAAGTTCAACAAATTTGAAATCAACAGGAATGTCTATATCAACTGATCTTTCTTTTGGCATTACATGAACCCTCGCCTGATTTGTAAAGAATGTTTTCTCCTTATAGAGAACATTCTTCCATGCAGCATATATACTTGCATTCATTTCGTAAACTACAGGAGCATCTTGTCTTCTGACAACTTTAGTTCTTAATTTTTTTGAGATGTAGACATATTTGTTTTTATTCATCTCAACCATATTGAAGTAAGGATTCTTGTACGCATCAGTTACGGAAAATACTGATTTCGTATTAGCAGTAGTTACAAGAATATCTAAAATAGACCTTATATCCTTAAGGCTTCTTAATGGACTTGTAGGGTCTAAATCAATAACAACATCGAACTCTTGTTTGTAAATTTCCTCAGCAGTTTTAACTGCATGAATAATTGCAGGTACTTTAGCAGCTTTATCACTTGCTAGCTGTTTAGGTCTCAAAAATGGAACTTCAAGTCCAAGTTTCTCTGCAACTTTCTTTATTTTTAAATCATCCGTAGAAACAATGATTCTATCTACAAAAGGAAGTGATTTTGCTTGGTTGATGGTATATTCGATAAGTGGCTTGCCAAGCAGTGGTTTAATATTCTTACCTAAAACTCCTTTAGAGTCGCCTCTGGCACAGATTGTCAAAATTACATTCTTACCCTTGTACATGCTTCCTCCCTTTTAGGGCAATTTGTAAACAATCTATCCCCAATGATCTCTCGCTTAAATCAATCTTATTTTTGTTCTTAATTTTCCTGAGGAAATCCTCAACCTCAAGACCATAAGTTTTTTCTATATCAAAAAGCCTAGAGTCCACCAAAATTTTTTCCTTGCCCAACTGTGTTTTATAAATAAATTTTTTAGAAGCTATATCGCATTCAATTGACCCTTGGTCTCCAACAAGGATGTATCTTCTGCTTTTAACATGATTAACGTAGTCTAAAGTTACTCGAACAATGGGTTTTTCAGCAGAAAAGTACTGAACAAAGTCTTCTGCGTCAATTTTGAGTTTGCTTATCCTGCAAGAAAAAATTTGAGTAAATTTAACATTACCAAGCAAGCAATACGCCATATCAAGCTCATGAATAAGATCAAGTGAAACGCCGCCGCCCTGCAAGAAGAAAGCGCTGTAGGAGCGTTTATAATCACGTTCTTTCCTCCAAGAAGGTAAATAATAACCAGCATAAAAATCTGCAAAAAGTATATTGCCTAATTTTTTTGCCCCTATATATTTTGCAATTAATTTAACAACTGGTAAGTATCTGAGATTAAAACCAACCTGAATTATTGCGCTCGTCTTATTTGCTATCATCAAAAGATTTTTTGCTTCAGCATAACTATCGCTCAAAGGTTTTTCTACAATAGTAGGAACCTGTGCTTCGAGTAAAGTCTTTAAATGCTTAGAGTGAGTATTAGTAGGGGACGCAACAACAGCACAGTAAAAATTACTTAGGTTGTCAAAGTTACTAGCCGGGAAATATTCTTTTGGAATTGAAAAATTACGATGCAGGTAAACAAATACATCAAAACCCTTATCAAAAAAAATTCTTGCAAAACGTTTACCCGCACTGCCAAAGCCAAAGACTATGACCTTTTTATTATTCATGAGCATTTCATTCTATAGAGTTTTGACCCATTCAGCAATAATTTCAACACTTTTTGTCGCCTTCTTGATTCAGCAGCTATAATACTGATAATAAAACGCATGAAAAAGAATTTATCAGAGCTAAAAGCCAACCTAAAAAAGCACAATTCAAAATACAAAAAAATAAAAGTAGCTGTACTTGGTGATAGTGATACACAGCTTTTTAGTCAAGCAATAAAAGGGTAGGTTTTTAAAAAAAGTTAACGGGCAAATCATATGCGTCGGACATACTTAAATATTCAGACGGAACTGAAGCGTATTGAAAATTACCCGCTCTTTTATTCAAAAGACTCGCGTCGAGTCCTAGTATTATCTTTTTCGGTGCCAGCCCCTTTTTCTTGTACATAAAATATATAGTTATAAAGTCATCAATTGTTGCGCCAGAAACACTATTGTTAATAAATAATTTGTTTGGGAAAAAAGAGGAATCGATTTGCAAAAGCTTACTCGATCCAAGAGCAACCACATTCGGAGAGATATTCAACTTCTCAACAATAAGGTTAACAAGTACAATCAAAACAACCGAAGGGGTAAAAGGCAACAATCTTAAAAGAATCTTCCTTACTGGTTTTTTACAGTGGGGCCAAAAAAATTTATAATCGCATAAGCAAAAGTCATGTTAAAAAACATCAGAATCATACCAAAGCTGGAAGTTAAGGGAGAGAACCTCATAAAAGGAGTTCATTTGGAAGGCTTGAGGGTCGTAGGCAAACCCGAAGAGGCAGCGATCAAATATTATAAAGACGGAGCAGATGAACTTATTTATATAGACTTGGTTGCAAGCCTCTATAGACGAGAAAGCTTCTTGAATATTGTCAACAAAACAGCAAGCAAGGTATTTATCCCCTTAACTGTCGGTGGTGGTATTAGATCAGTTGAGGATGTAAAAATTACCCTCAGGGCTGGGGCAGATAAAGTTGCTATTAACACGCAGTTAATTAAAAATCCGAAGATTATATCCGAAATTGCGAACAAATTTGGTAGGCAGTGCCTTGTTGTTTCTATGGAAGTCCAAAAAAAATCTGACGGCACATATGAATGCTACACAGACATGGGCAGAACCCCAACAGGGAAAGATCCACTAACTTGGGCAAAAGAGACAGTCAGGTTAGGGGCTGGGGAGTTACTACTGACATCTATCGGCCAGGATGGTACAGAAAAAGGGTTTGACTTAGAACTTGTAAAAAATATTGCATCAAATGTAGAAATTCCTGTTATTGCTTGCGGAGGTGCAGGTAAAAAAGAACATTTTAAAGAAGTAATCCAAGTTGCCCACGCAGACGCTGTGGCAGCTGGAACAACTTTTCATTTTGGAAGGAATACAATTAAATCTGTTAAGAATTATTTGGCTAAAAATGGGGTAGGGATAAGACTAATTTAGTATGTCAAGAATAAAAAAAAGTATTTTGATAATTGACTACGGCCTCGGAAATCTAAACAGTGTTTCAAGGGGGGTCGCAGCAGCTGGGGGTATACCAAAAATATCTCAGAATCATAAGGACTTACGAGATGCTGACAAAGTAATCTTGCCGGGCGTTGGTGCGTTTGCTGCAGGCATGGAGGGACTAAAGAAAGGAAATTTTATTAATACAATTAAAGAATATGTTGCAAAAGATAGAGAGCTTTTTGGTCTTTGTTTAGGAATGCAACTTTTGTTTGAGCATAGTGAGGAGTTTGGAAAACATTCGGGTCTAGGTCTTGTTAAAGGAACAATAAAGCCACTTTCGCCCAAAAATAAACAGATATTTAAAATACCCCATATTGGATGGAACTCACTACTTAAGTACAAGGTGTCAAAATATACGGGAACAATTTTGGAAGATGTTAAAGATGGCGATATGGTATATTTTGTTCATTCTTTTGCTGCCCCGGTAACATCGGCCACGCTAGCTCAAACAGAATATGGTAATCAACGCTTCTGTTCTGTAGTAAGTTACAAAAATGTGAGCGGAACTCAATTTCATCCAGAGAAGAGCGGAGAAGTCGGCCAAGAAATTTTAAGACAATTTATTAAAAAATGAAGAATAATGTTTTAGACAGACAATTGTCAGCGAACCCTAAAGTAGTCAAATTTTGTACTAAGTGCGTTGTCTCAAACCAAAGACCAAGAATCACTTTTGACGAAAGAGGAGTTTGCAGTGCTTGTCAGTATGCCTATAGAAAACATCACATAATTGACTGGGAGAAGAGGGAAAAAGAATTAATTGAACTCCTAAACAAGCATAGATCAAAAAATGGCAGTTTTGATGTGATTGTACCGGGAAGCGGAGGGAAAGATAGCGCCTACACAGCGCACCTTCTCAAACACAAATATGGTATGCACCCTTTAGTAATTACATGGGCGCCTTTTATATACACACCTATAGGTTTGCAGAACTTTATCAACTTTATCAACGCAGGCTTCGACGTAATCTCCAGCTATCAGAATGGAATCCTACACAGAAAGTTGGCAAGAGCATCTTTTGAGTTAAAAGGGGACGCGTGGGAACCTTTTACTTTTGGTCAAAAATCATTTGCCTTTCAGATAGCCTGTAAATTTAAAATTCCGCTTATTTTTTATGGGGAAAATGGAGAGGTTGAGTACGGAGGCTCAACTCAAAATGAGGAAAAACCCTACGAGTCACCCAAGGATTGGGAAAGGCTGTACTTTAAAGGAAACGGAATAGACAAATTAGTAGAGGAAGGGAAAAAGATGGGCATTTTTAAAAAAAACGAAGTTGAGAAAAAATCTTTTGAACTTTATAAAATACCGAGCTTATCTCTAGTTAAAAAACTAGGAGTTCAAATGCATTGGCTTGCGTACTATAGAATATGGATTCCTCAAGAAAACTATTATTACGCTGTAAAACATACTGGATTTCAGGCAAATCCAGATGGAAGGTCTGAAGGTACTTACTCTAAGTACGCAAGTCTTGACGACAAAACAGACGGATTCCACTTTTATCTTGCCTATATTAAATTTGGAATTGGTCGGGCAACGTCTGATGCTGCCCACGAAATCAGGGATGGTCACTTAACACGCGAAGAAGGGGTATCACTGGTAAAACGATATGATGGCGAATTTCCACAAAAATATTTTAAAGAATTTTTAGAATATCTAAATATCTCTGAAGATAAATTTTGGAAAATTATCAACTCCTACAGAAAACCGAATCTTTGGAAAAAAGAAAAAGCGAACTGGGTACTTAGGCACAAAGTTTTCTAACCACTGAGTAGAGTTTCACCGGAAATTAAAATTAATACCCTTTGTCTCTTTTATAACAAAATTTCCTCGATTTGATTCTAACTTAACAAATGATGCATTGCCGACCGAAAACGGGGGGAGTTGATCAAGGGTTGCATAACCCAGGTGTACAATCAATGTTCTAACGATTGAGCCGTGTGTCACGACAAGTATATTTTTTCCAGTGTGCACTTTTGCCACTTTTGTTAAAAAAGGAAACATCCTGCTAACGATTTCTTCATCATTTTCTATACCATAAAGTTTAAGCTTCTTATAATTTTGTTCTTTTTGTAAATCATAAAAGATTTTTATATGTTTTCCGAGCCTTCCATCAAGTTTACCAAAATTTCTTTCAATTAAAGCCTTGGATGTTTTAACAAACACACTCCGACCCAGGGAAACGATCTCTGCAGTCCTTTTAGCGCGCAATAATCTGGAGGAATATACGGCATCAAATTTGATATTCTTAAGCTCATTTGCCAACTTATGTGCTTGGCTTTCCCCATTTTTAGTCAATTTGGAATCGCTTCTACCTTGAATTAATCCTTTAAAATTCCATACTGACTCGCCATGACGAATGACGTAAATAGTACAATATTTCTTAGAATAATTCATGCTTAAATTATACATCCACCACAATTATATTACAGAAATTTTACTTATTAAAAAATGTTTAAAAGCAAAAAAATATTAATCTTTTTTGTAATTTGGTCATTTTGGATCTCATTAGAATTTCTACTTGGGCCGTTTTCTCACGTCAGAATTCACGATTCCGGCGATAGTCTTCTCCCGCAACTAATCGCATCTAAAATTCAATTCAACAAATATGGAATCTCTTATTTTGCAGACTATATGGTTTCAGGTGTCGATGCATCTGCTCAGTCACTGTTACCACTGTCTAACATAAACAGTATGGCTTTTATTCTCCTTCCTGGATGGATGGCTTATGGCATTTTAATGTTTATTCAAAGATTTTTAGCATCTTATTTTACCTACAAATTGGCAAAAGAATACTTAAACTTTAAGCAGTTTCCTTCAATTATTGCGGGGTTAATATTTTCGCTACTTAACTTTTCAATGTATTCCTTCACGCTATACCATGCATTCGGACTTCCAGCATTGGCTTTTATCATTTGGTCTCTAGAAAAAATCAACGTCAAAAAAAAATCAACGTCATTTGTTTATCTTTTATGCTTTGGGATTTTAATTGGTTTTTGTAATTATTTCGTTTACTTTACTCCCTACCTATTGCCGTTCATATTCTTTTGGTTTTTATATATAAGGAATCAAACAAGTAAAAGATTAATATTAAATCTCTTTATATTTTCGCTTGGAACATTGTTGCCAATGATCCCGAATATTTTAGCAACAATTTATAACTCTCAACTTTCTCAAAGAGCAATTTTTAATTTAAGCTCGGAAGGATTTGCACCGCAAGGAAGATATCTAACTGCATTTTATAGAATTGCCACCCTTGTCGAAAGCTATTATCTTTCAGTTGTGCTCATTGTAGCTTTATTGGCAAGGGTGAGGTTTAGAAGCGAGATTTCTAAAAAGCTTGCAATTACAGCAATTGGTTTAAGTCTTATAACTTTCATATACAAACTAATCCAGCCTTCACTTGCCCAAATACCAAATGTTATTAAATCTTTTTCGTTTGATCGTTTTGAAATAATCATCCCTTTTGTTTTGGCACTGCTGCTTGGCTCACTGATTACAGCAATTCCCAGACCCTCAAAAGCTTTCGTAATTTTCTTGTTGCTGGTAATTTTTATTGCTTCTTTAAAAGTAAAAGTAGAAACCGTCAAAAACTATGCACCTTATAGGAGCCTTTATATGCACCCAGACCTGAAGGCTGCTTCTGAAGAGATTGACTCTTCAAAATGGCGGGTAGCAACAGTTACAGGCGGCGGAGTAAGGCCATCGTATCCTCTTTCAAATGGACTTTATAGTGTAGATTCTTATCTTACTCTTTACCCAAAGGGTTATCATGAATTTTGGAAAGGAGTAATTGATAAAAGAATCGCAAATGACAAAAGCAGATATGAGGATTTTGTTGATTGGGGCAGTAGAGTTTATTTGTATGGACCAAACAATTTTGATCAGCTAAATATAATTAATTTTTCAGAATTCTACGATTTAGATCTACTCTCTCTGGCTAACACAAAATATATACTTAGCATGAAGCCGCTAGATGATCCAAATTTAATTTTGATGCCGTCGATCTACAGAAAAGAAACTAGTGAGTGGGGAAGCTGGAGAATGCCGCAAAAGTTGAAGTTCTTCTTAAGTGGAAAATACTACGGAATGCCAATCTTCGTTTATGAAAATGCAAAAGTTTTTCCAAGATTTTTTCTCGATAAAAATGGTAAAAAGTCAGATGAAGGGATTAAAATCATAAACTATTCACCAGATAAAATAGAACTATCTGTAGTCGCAACAAATAATGCAAATTTAATTGCAAGTATAAATTACTACCCTTATTGGGAAATTTATATTAACGGAAAAAAACAAAAAATAGATCTTTATAAAGATACTTTCATATCAACAAGGATAAAAAAAGGAGACAACAAAGTCTTGATGTTTTATAATCCTCCGTATAGAATATTTTAAATAATAGATATAAAATTTTAAAAAATGACTCTAATTAAGAAGATATTAATTATATTTGGATTGCTGGCTTTGTCTTTTCCGGCGCTATTCTATTTTCCACACAAAAGTACAGGTACTCTGGGCGAATATTTAGAGTGGACATCTTATATTGATAGATGGGGTCCTTTAAATGCTTATTCTATTGTTAACACCGATATTATTGATACCAAAATCCATAATACCCCTATTGCAAGCATTAATGCCAACCATAGTTATTGGACTATTGAATATCCACCCCTAACTATGATTAATCTTTGGCTGGCAAAGAAAACGGCTGAAATTTTTAACGTTAGTTGGATGATAGGGATTAAAATAATGTCGCTTGTCTATTATTTTGCCACCTGGGTTTCTTTAATTTATTTATCTACTATTTTTAGGCGAAAATCAATTTGGGAAAGCATTTTTGTTGTCTCTGGACTTTATTTAGGGGGATTGTATTTTGCTATCATTACGATGGCATTCACTACTCTTGATATTACTTTTGTGCCTTATGTGGTTTTTTCTTTAACCCTATTTGCCCGACGAAAGTACTTGCTATCTGGGTTTTTTCTAGCGATTGCAGTACTGGTGAAATGGATTGTTGTAATGATGCTACCGGTATTTCTATTTTATTTCATAATTAAAAAGGGACGGCGGTATAAAATAGACCTTTCTATATTTAAATTTTTTGGAGCCTTGACGTTGGTGTTTAGCCTATTAATTATTGGTTTTTGGCTCGATCATTTGTCTTTAATGTCTCTAGCAGAATCCTTAAGAAAAGCTTTCAGTCATGGTCTTTGGTTTTTAGAAGCAGGGTCATTAAATTTTTGGTATGTTATTGAATATGGCCTCCTTATACCCCTGTATCCAGAGACGTACGGAATGATTATCAAAAATAATATGCCTATTTTTTCATCCATTTCTACGTTAATTTATCTGTTGGTGGTTATAGTAATCTTGAATAGTTTTCTTAAGAGGAAAAAGGACATTAGCAATTTGCTGCAGGCGAGTTTGATGATAAGTTGGAGTTACTTTATCTTAAGAACCGGCGTACACTCAACCCATTTGTTTATTACGGTATTGGTTGCTTTATGTTTAGTTATAATTAACCCTAATAAATGTAACCTAAGGCTTTATCTATGGATGATTTTCTTTGGCCTGGCAAGCCCTCTTTTGACTTATGGATTTCCCGTTAGGAATAGTTTCGTTACTTATAATAATCAACCACTTATGTTACTAGTTGCGGTATTATATGTTTTGATTTATTTTATTTATTTAAGAAACTATTTAATGTTCCGACCAACAAATACAAAAGATTAATTTCTTCACTTTACCCATTAAACTTACTTGAATTTTAATAATCGAGGAGTAGGCAATGGCAAGATAAAATTTCCCTTGAAACCATTCTTTCTGATCTTTGGTGCAAGCTCCTCGGCAATATGCCAAGATAGAAAAAAGGCATATTCTGGTTGGTCTCTATAAAGAGCTGATTCTTCTAAAACGGGAATTACGGTACCCGGCAGATATACAAAGAAACATTTATGTCAGTGGATTTAAAACCGGGTAAAAACGAAGTCGATATCAAGTACCGTCCATTTTACAAGATCACTCTGCTATAATCCGTAAATTAATTTACGGTAAAATATAATATATTATGAAAACTGAAATATCTAAGCTATACCAACTAAGATTTAACAAGGGAATTAAAAAAAGATACGAGATATGGGAAGTGCTTTGTAGGGAATTTTTTCAGAGATACGTTAAATCTACGGATACTATTTACGATGTTGGAGCCGGGTACTGTGAATTTATAAACAACATCCAAGCCAAAAACAAAGTTGCAATAGATATCAATCCAGAAACAAAAAAATTTGCCAAGAAAAATGTTAAAGTTATCATTTGTTCAAGCACGAAATTGCCAAAAAATTTATCATCAACCGGAGACCTGGTTTTTGTAAGTAATTTCTTTGAGCACTTACCCACCAAGGACGATCTTGCAGTTACATTGAACGAAATTTATAGAATCCTTAAAAAAAACGGAAAGTTTATTATTCTTATGCCCAACATTAGATATACGGGTGCAAAGTATTGGGATTTTCTTGATCATCAACTTCCGCTAACTGACAGAAGCATGATCGAAGCACTCGAGCTGCATGATTTTAAAATAATAGAGTCGAGACCAAAGTTCCTTCCGTACACTACTAAAAGTAAATATCCTAAGTTTCTTTTTTTGGTTAAAATCTACTTAATGTTTCCCGTCTTACATTTTTTCCTTGGCGAACAGTCTTTGATAGTTGCCCAAAAATGAGAAGCGCCGTAAAAACTCTTTTTTTCCTCAGCATCATTCTTTTTGCTTCTGCATTTTTACGTCTACATGATTTGGGAAAAGTGCCTAACGGGCTAACCGTCGACGAAGCTGACATGGCTTATAACGCCTACTCCATCCTGAAAACCGGAAAGGATGTTTACAACAGACCATTGCCGCTTTTCTTCCAATCTCTCGACGACTACAAACCTGCAATACCTATTTATTTAACCATTCCGGCAATTCATTTTTTTGGCCTTAATGAATTCTCGGCAAGGCTTGCACCCGCACTATTAGGCTCCTTGACTCCTGTTTTAGCTTTTTTTCTTCTCAGAATTATTTACAAAAACACTATAAAGCCGGCAGTAATAGGTGCAGTTATATTTACTTTTGCACCGTGGAATATCGCAATCTCAAGAGCTACATTTATATACGTCGAGTTAATCTTCTTATATCTTATTTTCCTAATAGCATTTTTTCTATCAATTACAAAAAACAAATACTGGATATTGGTAGCCGCTTTTATTCTCTCACTTACGCTGTATACCTACTACGCAGCATTAATATATTTACCTTTCATTTTTCTATCTCTCGGTTTTCTTTTTAGAAAAGAAATATCGAAAGTAAGAACAATAGTGCCCATAGCAGCGGTTATTTTCCTAATAGCTTCGCTTCCCGCGATAGCTCATTATCTCAATCCAATAGCAAAAACAAGATTTAACGCAATTTCAATTTTCACCCCCGACATTGCTCTGCCACTCTCACTAGAAGAAATCCAAGGAGACAAAGAAGCCAAGATGCCTTTCCCACAGTTAATCCACAACAGAAGAGTGGTTTATGTAAGTTCATTTCTAGAAAACTATTTCGACTATTACAATTTTGACTACCTTTTTACAAATGCCAAAAATATTAGGTATTTTTATGTCAACTGGACAGGACTGTTTTATTTCATTGAAGCGCCTTTTTTCTTGTTTGGTTTTTACAAACTCATAACAAGAAGAAATAAAATAGATCTACTTTTAGTAGCATTATTTTTAGTTGGTCCGGTACCTGCAGCAATTACACTAGGATCGCCTTTCCCCCACAGAGGCATACTCTTAATTCTGGCAATACAACTCATCATAATTGTCGGGATCTACGAGAGTTTTGAAAAAATTCCGGAAAAATTGAAATCGACTTCATGTCTAATCGCAACTGCACTTTTTCTATTAAGTGTAAATTTCTATGCTCATCAATATTTTTCTCACAGCAAATATGAGTTCTCAACAGAGGACGATAATGGGGCATGGTTTTCAACAGTGCGCCAGGCAATACCAACAGTTAATAAGTACAAAAACGATTACGACAAAGTTGTCTTTACTTGGTCAAGAAATAAATTAGTGCCATCGGTATATTTTCTCTTCGACAATCAATTTAACCCTAAAATACTTCAGGAAAAATCCAAAAAGTGGACAAATGAGCCACCATCCTTTAGACAAATTTACGACAAGATAGAAAATATTGAATTTAGACCGATCGATTGGCAAACTGATCAAAAATTAACTAACACTCTTTTTGTTGGATACCCGGGCGAATTTAAAGATGGCAACATAAAGGTGGTAGACAGAGTTTATCTACCAAATGGAAAACTGCAGTTCATTCTTGTGGAAAGTTCCAGTCAATTACCCTTACAATCTCCACGATAGGACCGGTTCGACTTAAGCTAAACATAGAAGGATGACGTCTTGGCGTGCTTGTTTCAAAGTTCCAACTTGAATCAAAAAGAGTTTCAGCAATCTCGTCGTCCTTATTTAGTGAAGGGTTAAATGTTACAACCTTCTCAAAATAAGTTGGCCATTTTCTAGCCAGACTATCTTTTTCGGAAAAATAAAAATTTACTGTATAGGCAGGTGCATAATCCGAAACATAAAAGAAAAATTTGTTTTTTGTGTTCTGTATTTCGGCAAGATAGAAAATATTTCTTGTATTATCATAAGGCATAGTTCCTATTCTTTGATTAAGTGCAACATAAGCGTTAGGGTTAAATTTCTGAGTATATAAGATCGATTGTTTGTCAGGAGCAAAAGTATTGAACCTTCCGCCGACAAACATAACTGGAACGCTTCTGTCTACATTTTCTTTGATCCATTCTCTAGCTTGAATGAATGTAGGTTTTTGAAAATAAAGATAATTCCACCAAAGAGAGTTCACTGAAGATAATGCTATGACAAATGCTAATACAATATTGTTAAGTTTTAATTTGCTTAGAAAATATCCTCCAAATGGTATTAATAAGATTAGTGCCGGAATTAAATATCTTATTAATGGATGAAAAAATAGTGATGCGAAGAGAAAATATGAAGCGATAAAAAGTGTAATTACTTGTGTATGCTTTGCTTGCCAAAAAGCAATAGTTAGCCCGACAAAACCAAACAGTAATATAACAAAATCTGTAACAGTCAAATTATTTATATAATATAGTGATAAATTATCAAAAATAGTTGTCCTAAGTGATTGAGCTAAGTCAGGTTTTCCTAAAATTAACTGAGCCAAAAATTTGTCAGACTTTATGAATGATTGATCCCGGGCAAGTGAATCAACAAAACCAATTTTTAAAGTTAGCAAGCTTGAAAAAACGACTAAAACCGCAGCAATAACTACAAAATACCAATTTTTTAAAATCTGTCTCCACTCGGTAGCTAAAAGAATTAAGGGTAACGCAAAAATTCCAACTTGGTGAAATCCGTAGGAAATAGCAGCAAGCACAAAAGATACACCCACGTTTTTTCGACAAGCGAAGTAAAAAGATAACAAAAAGAAAAACAGGGCAGCCGACCAGGGTCTGCCGAAATGGGCAATATGAACAAGGTTAAACGAAGTAGCAGTCAAAAAAGCAGCAACAATAGCAGCACGTTTTTCCTTAAAAAGAAGCACAGTAAGTTTGTAGACAAGAAGAATAGTGGCGGTACTAAAAAATACGGATATTAGTCTTGGGATAAAAAGAAAGTAACCCTCATGTGTAAGCGTAAAAAGCTCGAATTCTCCTACAGATTGAATAGAACCAAAAACTTTCAAAAAAAGGTAGCTTGCAACAAGAAATGGAATTTGTAGGTATGATCCAAATGGAGTGTAATTGGCAATGGACACAGGTGTCCTTTGCGCAATCATGTTAAGTGCCGACAAATGTGCAATTGACTCGTCATTAGAGATATCAATGGAAGGAGAACCAATTGTAGAGTTCAATCCTCTAAGAAGAAGACCTAATAAAAGAGCGGCCAGAAGGTATTTGTCTCGTTTAATACTTGGCCAAAAATTCTTTAAATTTAGAAACGACATATTTTAATTGTTGCTTATCAATTCCAGGATACACACCGATCCAAAAACCGTTGTTCATTGTAAGGTCACTATTTTTCAAATCTCCAACAACCCTGTGCTTAATATTCATGTAGGCAGGATGTTTTAATAAGTTACCTGCAAACAAACTCCTTGTTTCAATCTTATTGGCCTGAAGAAAGTTAACAATATCCAGTCTAGAAAACGGTGCATTGTCGCGAATAGTCAACATAAATCCAAACCAACACGGACGCGCCTTAGTGTCCCACGCTGGAAGAACAAAAAACCTTTCATATTTTTTAATGTGATCGAATAAATATGTAAAATTTTCTCTCCTTTTGGCAATAAAAGCTGGTAGCTTATCTAGCTGTGCCAAACCAATAGCAGCCTGAATATCTGTAGCCTTTAAATTGTAGCCGATGTGGGAATATGTGTATTTATGGTCATATCCGTAAGGTAATTTACCCAGCTGAAATTTAAATCTTCTTCCACACCGATTGTCTTGGCCTGTTCTGCACCAACAGTCTCGCCCCCATTCACAAAATGAATTAACAAGCACATAAAGATCCGGGTTACTGGTGACAACTGCGCCGCCTTCTCCCATTGTTATCTGATGAGCCGGGTAAAATGAAAAAGTCGCAAGGTCTCCAAAGGTGGAAACGTATTTCCCCTTATATTTAGATCCAAGTGCGTCACAACAATCCTCAACTACCCATAATTTATGTTTTTTGGCAACCCTTAAAACTTCGTCCAAATCAAAAGGGTTGCCAAGTGTATGGGCAATAATGATTGCCTTTGTCTTTTTTGTAACAGCCTTTTCTATAAGTTCAGGAATAGCGTTTCTTGTTGCAGGATCGATATCAATAAAAACCGGAATTGCTCCAAATTGAATAATTGGATTGACTGTCGTGGGAAACGAACAGGCAACTGTAATTACTTCATCACCTTTCCTAATTCTTCTTGCGCCAAGCTTATGGGAAGTTAAAGCGCTAAATGCGGCCAGATTTGCACTTGAGCCACTATTTGTAATGGTTGCATATCTAATGCCTAAAAATTTTGTCAGCTTTTTAGAAAATTCTTCTGCAAAATGTCCCTCCGTAAGCCAAAATTCTAAAGATGCCTGTACTGCGTTTTCCAGTTCTTTGTTATCAAAGACACGTCCGGAGACCTTAACCGGGGTTAAACCAGGCACAAATGGCTTTCTATAATGATATTTGGCGAAATATTCTTTTATAAGAGCCTCAATTGCTTTTTGCATTTTTTGAATAAGGTGATTATTATAACAACAGCTGACCCCAAGCTCCATGAAACAAAATACACGAAGATATGCGCCGTTAGTTCGTAGAAAAGCTCCGCTTATAAGTATTGTCACGCCCCTCTACAATGAAGAGGAAAATGTAAAGGAACTTTATACAAGACTAATTCAACTATTTTCAAGAGAAAAAAAATATACTTTTGAAATCATAGCGGTTGAACATGGATCAAATGACACAACTTACGAAAAATTGCTTTCACTCCACAGAAAAGATAAGAGGGTAAAAATACTGCAACTTTCCAAAAACTTCGGCAACGCAGATGCAGGAATAGTTGCGGGACTACATTTTGCAAAAGGTGAGGCAATAGTCATCATGATGTCTGACCTTCAAGATCCTCCCGAAACCATTTCGAAATTCTTGCGCAAGTGGGAAGAAGAATATAAAATCGTTTATGGAGTTATTGGAAAAAGAGCAGATAGAAGTCCGATCAGAAAAATATTGTCAATACTCTTCTATAAAATACTAAATCTCTCAACGGGGAATTTATTTCCAGAGAACGTTTCAGACTTTCGTTTAGTCGACAGGAAAGTGTGCGAAGCAATAAAAACTATGCCCGAGCAAAATAAGTTCTTAAGGGGAATGATAATATGGACAGGTTTTTCGCAGATTGGGGTTCCATTTGATAGGTCTGAAAGATTCGCAGGGGAGTCCAAGGCTGACTTTCTGACCGTTTTGAAGGTTGCCGCAAATGGTATATTCTCTTTCTCTTACGCACCGTTAAAATTAGTAACAATACTTGGTTTTACACTTTCCATTATTTCTTTTTTGCTGATCATCTATCAATTAGCACTTTATTTGATAGAAGGAAGAGGACAACCGGGTGTGTCAACTATCGTCGTACTTCTTGGTTTCTTATTTGGAATGCTTTTTTTAATCCTTGGCGTAATAGGTGAATACCTGTCCAGAATCTATGACGAGGTAAAACAAAGGCCCACATTTATTGTAAAAAACAAATTTGGTCTTTAGTTTAACGTAGTGACGTCAATTAGATGTTTTCTCCTTTTGTACCATGCAAATAATTCCATCAAAGATTTTTCATGATCGCTAAATTTATATTTTAATTCTTTTTTGATTCTGTCAGTTCGGCAACTATACTCAAGGTTAAGTCCACTGGACATTACTTTAGTTCCACTTTTACTACCAGATACTTTTTTTATTATTTTTGCAATTGTCTTAAGATCAATTGGTTTTCCCGGGCCTACGTTGTACGATTGATATCTCGACTTGTTTTCTATAAAAAATGAGACGATCGGGATTAAATCAGATGCATAGATGTACTCAAAAAATACGTTTTTGTTTATTATAATTGGCAAATTAAACATAGCACGACAAATTGCATTTGACACAAAGCCAATTTTGTAATTTTCGTGCTTTCCATACACTCCAAACAATCTTAAATTAACAAATTTTTCATTTTCCTCGATATATTTTGCAATAACGTATTTAGAGAAACCAAAATAACTCGCGGGTATTGCAGAGCCCAATTCACTTTCCTTGATATGTTTTATTTCTCTGCTCTTATCAAATTCAGCGCCGGAACCAAAGTGGATTAACTTTTTAAAATGTTCTGAGCAACCAGCAAGATTAAAAAAAATTCTCAAATTATCCAATCCCACTTGTTGTGTATCTGGCAAGCTGCGTCTACCTCCATTTACGGCAGAGCTTAAAACGACATCAAAAGGCCCCTCTTTTTTAAAAAAGTTTGAAACCTGGCGAAAATCCAATAAATCTAGTTGCTTATGAGTTGGTGCAATAACGGTATATTTAGCCCCTAGGCCGTCTTTTAAGTTCCTACCTATAAAACCGTTGCCGCCACTAAGAAATATTTTACGCTTCATTTAGATGAAATATTTTAGGCCAAAGATTGCTTTATTTCAGCCATTTCTGTGTCTGAAAGAAAAGGATACATATCATCTATTGCAACAGATACCATCTTGCCATTTGCAAGACGCTTAGACGTTACAGTCGGAATAATATTCTGATTTCTGAGGCAGTCAATCTCACAGATAACTGGACCTTTCGAATTTAAAACTTTCGGAATTACTTTAACTAATTCATCATTATTTTTTGCTCTATAAAATTTTATTCCATAAGTATTTGCAATTTTATATATATCTGGGATAGAAAGACCGGTCTTCTTGCTCTCGCCAATAAGTCTGCCAAAATAAATTTGTTGTGTATTCCTAATAGAAACGTAGCCTTTATTACTAATTACAAATATTTTAATTGGCAAATTATAATGACTGATGGTTTGTAGTTCTTGAATATTCATCTGCAAGGAGCCATCTCCCGTGATACACACGATTCTTCCTTGTTCAGACCCAATTGAGGCACCTATACTCGCTGGTAGGTTAAAACCCATCGCTCCCGTTGCTCCCGGCATTAATAATCTTTGGCCTTTTTGAATTTTAATCGCTTGTCTTACTATATAGTAAGAATAGCCAGCATCGGTTACGACAATATCGTCGGATTTTAAATTTCTACTTATTCTATCAACGGCAAAATACATATTCACTGGGCCTTTTGATTTTGAATACTGACTCAAGTAAATTGGGTATTTATTTTTTAACTCTTTACATTTTTCAAGCCAATCTTCTTTGAAATTAAATCGAGTTTTTTTAGCAGCGGTAAATAATGCCCGGATGAAGTTTTTAGCGTCTGAAACAATTACGTGATCGATTTTAATCGTTTCTTTTTTATGTTCAGCCTGATCTATATCAACTACTATCTTCTTTGCACCGGGAGCAAATTTATCATACTCATAGCCAATAATAGTGATTCCCAGGCGACTACCAATTGAAAGTATTAAATCAGAATTTTGGATGGCTATATTGGCAGCACGCTCTCCACGCATGCCTGCCTTACCAACGAAAAATGAACTATTGTCCTGAATAACGTCAGTACCCATAGTAGATGTAACAACAGGAGTTTTTATTAAAGAGACTAATTCTTTAAAGTCGTCAACTGCATCAGAGAGTCTGATGCCCCCGCCAGCAATAATTAAGGGCTTTCTTGAAGACTTAAGAAGTTTAACAATTGTTGAAAGTTCACCTTTTGTTACCCTAATTTTGTTTGCTCTTTCTAGTTTCGAAGGTTTAAATCCTTTTAATTTTCTCTCATCAATTAAAGCACCTTGTACATCCAGAGGAATATCAATCCAAACAGGACCAGGCCTACCTGATCTTGCTAAAAAAGTAGCTTTTTCAAGATGGTAGAGGATTTTGTTGGGATCATCTACAAAAACAGAGTATTTTGTGACACTTTCAATAATAGGGATTACATTAGCTTCTAGAAAACCAAACTGTCTCAACCCTTTAATTTTAGAATTGTGAACAGTTTGTAGTTTTTTGCTTTGGCCAGAAATTACCATCAAAGGAATAGAATCCTGCCAAGCTCCTACAACTCCCGTCACGGTATTTGTAGCCCCAGGTCCTGATGTGACCATAGCAACACCCAATTTCCCAGTGACACGAGAGTATGTATCAGCAGCCATAACAGAAGCCTGTTCGTGCTGGTTGCATACGTATTTAATTTTTTTGTTTAGAGCAACAGCGTCGTTCAAAAACATAGCGCCACCACCTGCAACTGTGAAGATATACTCTGTTTCTAAACTGTAAATATAAGAAACTACTAAATCCGCTACTCTTATCATAATTTTGCAAAATTTACTATTTCTTTAAATTCATCAAAAATGACCGCTGTGTCCACTTTATAGCAGAGAAATTGCACGCCGATTTTCTTAAAAAATTTATATTCACGTTGATTATGAAACATTGCTCCAGCAATCTTCTTTTTCATCTTTATAATTTTTACTAGCTTCTTTAAAGTTTCAACAACAATGGCGCTTTCAATGTTCCCCCTTTGACCTAGTGCAATAGAAAGATCATAAATACCTATGTATATCAAGTCGACATTTTTATCATCAATAATTACGTCAATATTATCCACCCCTTCCGTGCTTTCAATTAGAAGAGAAAGCAAGACATTTTTGTTTTGTTTTTCTGTATAATCTGGATTATTTTGGTAACCGCCCGCTCTCGTATAAGGATTTAAACTCCTGTTTCCAATCGGCGGGAACTTCATGTTCTCGACAGCCTTAACTCTGTCTCTCTCAGACTCAATATGCGGAATGATTATTCCCGAAGGGGCAATTTCAAGTGATCTAAGAATGTCAGATGCATTATTTCTTGAGACTCTTACAATAGAGCAACAGCCTTCTACTTCTGCGGCAATCGCCATCCGTGATGCAGTTGTAAAATCCATTGAACCATGTTCCATGTCAATAATCACAAAATCCAAACCAGACTTTGCAATTACATTAACAAGCTCAGGGGATGGCACTTCGCACCACGTTCCGATGACAGATTTCCCTCGCACCAGCTTTTCTTTAAGAGAGTTATTTTGCATGTTTTTAAAATTTGTTTTTTTTGTTTGCAAGCAGCTGGACTGCAACATCAATAATTATGTCTTCCTGTCCTGCTACAATTTTTCTACGTCCCAACTCGACCAAGATATCTTCAGCGTCAATACCAAATCTCTTGGCAGCAATTTTAGCATGCGGTGCAAAGCCACTAAATACTCCAGCAAGTCCACTGGTTAGGCTTATAGAACTGATTTCTTGCGGATGTTTCATGATTTTTGCGACAATTTTCTCACTATTTTCCATCATTTGTTGTAAGTTCAAATCGATCTTGTAGCCTAATTTCGAAAGTACAGCTGCTAAAACTTCCAGCTGGCAATTACCGGCACCGGCTCCAAGTCCCCTCGTTGTTCCATCAATTATTTTTGCCCCAGCCTTCAACGCCGCTAAGGAATTGGCAACAGCCATGCTCAAATTATTATGAGCATGAAATCCAACTTTAATTCTTAAACCATCTACTAAGTTACTAACTCTATCACTTACATCGTCAGGCAGCATTGCACCAGCAGAATCCATAAGCATAACGCCAGACGCCCCATATCCTTCCATTAACCTTGCTTGCTCTAATAGTTCTTTTGCAGAGAGCATGTGTGACATCATTAAAACTCCATACACCTCAAGACCTTTTTTCCTAGCATACTCAATATGTTGTTTTGTGACGTTAGCTTCTGAACAATGGCAAGCAACCATTAGTACGTCGATACCACAACTGATGGCAGGATCAAGGTCATTTTTTATTGTTCCAAATCCAGGTATCAAAAAAGCACCAAGCTTAGTTTTTTTAAGTTGCTTTCTTGCAGTTTGAAGCATTTCCCTGTCAGTTAAAAGTGATATGCCGAGGTGGAGGCTTGAAGCTCCCAAGCCATTTCCGTGTCCAACCATAAGAATAGGGGTGTTCGCAATCTCTGCGCCTCTGGCATATTCGGCAACATCCTTTTTTGTGAATTGATGAGCCAAAGCGTGTGAGCCGTCCCTCAAGGTAGAGTCTACAATTAAAACTGACCGTTTTTTATTTTCAGATTTTTCGTTTTGCATATTCTTCGGCTACTAAAATACCGGCAGAATTTATAATATCTAAATTACCAGCATAAGTTGGCAAAAAATCGCCTTTTCCTATAACCTCATTCATAAACGTAAGTCGTCCATTTTCCACAACAGGTTTGACTGTAAGTTTATACCCTGGAACATATTGTCTAATGCTTTCAGCAATTGTAGTCAATTCTTTTTCTATAGCATTTATTTTAGGATGTTTAATTTTTGCATATATAGTATTGTGCATTACAATCGGTGGATCAGCTGGATTTAAAATAATTATTGCTTTGGCGTTCTTTACACCAGTAAATTTTTTAATGGCATCACTCGTAGTCTGTGTGTATTCATCAATGTTGTTTCGTGTCCCAATACCTGCTGATCTTGAAGAAATACTAGCAACAATTTCAACATACTCACATTCAGGGTGAATTTTAATAAGCCCATTAATTAATGGCGTCGTAGCCTGACCGCCACACGTCACCATATTAACGTTGCAAGTACTCAATCCTTCCGATAAATTCAAAACTGGAATACACATCAAGCCAATTTTCGAAGGTGTCATATCTATAACATATTTTCGCAGTTTTTTAAGAATTGGTGCATGCGTTTTGTGGTTTTCTGCGCTCGTTGCGTCAAACACTATCTCGCAACTGTCTGGCTCAGAAATAATTGTATTTATAGAGTCGTAAGATGTGTTAACGCCCAAAGACTTTGCCCATCTGATTCCATCTGAGTTTCGATTTTTTCCGATAAAAATACCACACTCCAGATACTTAGAGCGGCGGATTTTAACCAGCAAATCACAGCCAATGTTACCCGTACCAATAATTCCAACTTTGACCTTTTTATTCATATAGTACAAACAGCGGGAAAGATATTCTACATCTTGAGGTTGTCTAGTTCTAGTGAATGGCAAAATGCTTTTGGTACCAATTGCTTACATCCACAATTGTATCCTCCAAATTATTCTTAGGTTTCCATCCAAATTTGTTTTTAATTTTACTAAAATTCACTGATTGTTGGGGTATTTCAAAAGCAGCATTAGAAAGGATGTTGTATGATATTTTGCAACCCAATATCATCTCCACTTTTTTAATAACGCCAATAACGGAAAGATTTTCAAGTGATGAGACGTTAAATGCTTCACCTTTGGACTTATTGATACGCGAAACTAACATAGTCATCGAATCAACTACGTCGTTAACATAGATATAGTCGCGAATAAATTTACCATTGCTTCTAATATTAAAAATCTTTTTTAAAATTATAGCTTTCATTATTCCTGGAATAATTCTGTTGAAGTTAATGTCTCCTTCGCCGTAAACATTACCGAACCTCGTAATCACGATTGGCAATTTATATGTTTTAAAGTATGTTGTTGCAATTAAATCAGCGGAAGCCTTAGAAGTCTCATACGGGTGGTCACCGCCGAGTGGATTATTTTCACTTGCTCTTGGGATTTTGCCATAAGCTTTATCAGAAGAAGTGACAAGTATTGCACTGGTTTTGCCATAAAGCCTTGCACTCTCTAAGATGTTTACAGTCCCCATAATGTTTGTTTGAAATGTTTCTAGCGGATTGTCTAGTGCAACAGTAACCAGAGGTTGTGCAGCCAAGTGAAAAATATAATCAACTTCACTCTTGGTTACAATATCAAAAACTCTCTGGAAATTTTTCAAGTCGCAATATGCCATTTTGACCTTTGTATCCAACGCTTGGGTTTTAAAATACGATTTAGAATCAATGCTTTCAAATGGAACAGTAACATTGGCACCCATGCCAACCAGACGTTCAACCAAATGACTTCCTATAAAACCGGTTCCACCGGTTACAATAATATTTTTTCCTGTCAGCGCCATATTTTCCAGGCAGGATTTTGTGTCCACATTTTGTTTAAATCCTTCATATCTTGGTAGGTGTCCATTGCATGAAAAAAACCTTCGTGCTTATAAATAGAAAGTTTCCGCTCTTTAATTAACGGTAAAAATATATCCTCAATCATAGTGTTTGGCTTAATTAAATCAAAAGCACTTTTTTTAAAGACCATATAGCCGCCGTTAATTAGATGTCTTATTCGCGCTTTCTTTTTAAAGTCACTTGCAAGATTGTCCTTGTTCACATCGAATCCACCGTATTTTAAAACTGGTAGAACTCCAGTTACTGTACCTATAGAATTTTGGCGTTTATGAAAACGGTATAAATCAGCCACATTTATATTAGCGACACCATCGCCGTAAGTAATCATAAAGTTTTCACTGTGTATATACTTTTTTAAAAGTCTAACCCGTTCACCAGTCAATGATTCAGCTCCAGTGTCCACAAAGGTAATCTTAAACTTATCAGAAATGTTATTGTTGTGATGCTTAATTTCGTGAGTCTTTGTATCCAGAGTGAAATCAGCGTCATAATACTTCAAGTTTGTGAAGTAATCTTTTACAAGGTTGCCTTTGTATCCCAACGCAACAATAAAGTCATTAAAGCCGTAGTGGGCGTATATTTTCATAATATGCCAAAGAATTGGCTTGCCCCCAACCTCAACCATTGGTTTAGGTTTAAATTCTGTTTCCTCTTTCAATCTATACCCAACACCACCACACAATATTATCGTTTGAGTTTTCGCAGTTAATTTTTTCATTCAAAAATTAGTTAACATCCACTATAAGAACCTCAATACTACCAAATATTCTTGACTCATTCGCAAATTTTTTATAGGAATCATATTTGTATAAAAAATCAGTTGTATGATCTCCTAAACCGCTTACCATAACAACACCTAATTTTGGCTGTGGCCCGACTGGTTTTGGAATGAGTGTGGGAGTCAATTGATTCATCAAGCCGAGCGAATGTGTTGGAAGTTGACCATTATGCCAGAATAAGTACAAATATCCAAGGGTGCCACATGAGCCAATGCTGTCTAGGTAAAATGAATTTTTGTTTACTTTATCAAGTGCATAAGCAACAGCCTCGTTTTTGTGTTTTAGGCCAAAATACGAATATGTGTTTAGTATAGATTTCGTGTTGTAAAAAATAAAAATACCCATAAAAATAAAGATAAGTAAACGTAACTGTTTAACACTCCAACATTCACTTAAAAAATAAGCAACAATAAAAATGAGTCCTGGAAAAAAGATTACCATCACCCATTCATAAAAATAATTAGGCAGAAACGTATTATAAATTATTAGTCCAAAAAATAGTATGATCATATGAATAAAAACGATTTTTGCGCCCAAAGCCGTGTTTGACGTTCGCAACACCCTAAAAACAAAAAAACCAAATATAACTACAGCAAAAAGAAACGACGGAGCACTTATTTCTGATATTCGTTGGAAGGCAAAATCAACACACGGGAGAATTTGCGCATCTACGCTTCTTGGTCCGGATATAAAGAGTAAGCGTGAGATTACTTGGGGAAAAATATTAAGCGCTTCTACAACATACTTAAAGGAAAGTAGTGGAAGATCTGTTCCTTCAGAAACAGGATTCAAAGGTGAGCGGTTAAAAAAATCAAGCGCGGAAGACGCAAGCGTAAATTTATTTTTAATATCAAAAACAAGAAGCGGGAGTTACGCAATCAATATTATGCCTACTATTTGAAGCAGCTGTCCTAATTTTACTTTTACTCTAAATACAACAAAAACAACAACAGAAAGCATCAACAAAGAGAGACTGGTGCCCTCATTTTGAGTTGCAATTGCAAGAACAAAAGCAAGGCAAAGAAAATATTTACGATGAGCTCCATTTACTATTTTATAGAGTAAATAGTAAGTCAAAAGAGATAAAATAGGTGCAAAAGTGAGCCCTGTCAAAAGGCGGCTGTAGACATTTGCAAGATAAGAAAAAGAAAATATAATGGTTGCGAAAACGGCAAGGGATTCTTTTTCGAATATTAATTTTCCAATTATATATATTGCGAATGCAACGAGTGACCCAATTAGTGCACTCAAAATAGGAAAATTCAGTGGATTCATCGATGATATAGCGTAAAAGAAAGACAGGATATACAAAATCAACGGGCCAAGATAAATGCCGCCAGGAATTGGAAAGCCGACAAGCTGAATATCATGGTCAATCAGAATTTTTTTTGATGTTAAGGCAATAATGTCCTCGTCAGATTGCCAAAAGAAAAAATCTGATCCGTGTATAGATCTTAGAAAAAAAGCGACAAAAGTTAAAAGAATTAATAGTAAATACTTCGTTAGTTATCAACCCCCTCAAAACTAGAAACATAGAACTTGATAATGTCCGATGTTTTACCATCTTTAATAACTTCTCCTTTATCAAGATAGATAACTCGCGTGCATATTGACTTAATAGCTGATAAGTCATGGGAGACAAAAATAATAGTTTTGTCTCCAGCAAACGAGCGCATCTTATCTAGACACTTTTTTTGAAAACTCATATCACCAACAGCAAGGACTTCATCAACGAGTAAAATGTCTGGGTCACAGTGAGCAACAACAGAAAATCCTAATCTAGAATACATCCCTGAAGAATACTTTTTAATCGGCAAGTCTAAAAATTTATTTATTCCGGCAAAATTTACAATCTCCTCAAATTTTTCGGATACTTCATGTTTCTTCATACCAAGAATAGCGCCGTACAGATAAATATTTTCTCTCCCAGTAAGTTCAGGATGCAAACCAGCACCTAACTCTATAAACGCACCAATTTTCCCGTTTGTATTAATTAGTCCCTTATTTGGGTATGAAATTTTAGAAACAAGCTTTAATATTGTGGATTTGCCCGCACCATTTCTTCCTATTACGCCAACAGTCTCCCCGACGCTTACGGAAAATGAAACATTTTTCAATGCTATTAGGAAATCAGAATTTTTGTGTTGATTTTTAGCAGAAAATATACTTCCAAATTTATCCGTGAATAGACCGTATTTACCTTTTGTATTCAGATATGATTTTGTCACACGCTTAAATTCTACTGATATGTTTTTCATCACATTACATCTGCGAATATTTTTTCCTTAGCTTTAAAAAACCAATACCCAATCAAAAATATAAAAAGCGAAATAATAATTTGCAACACTAATTCTGATAAGATAATAGATCTTCCATAGACCGTCACATTTCTAAAATTTTCTATTAACTTGAACATCGGATTAAGAATCATAAAAGGTTTAAACTTTTCAGGAACACTTTCAGAGGAATATATAATCGGTGTCAAATACAACCAAATTTGCAAAAGTAGCGGAATTATAAATTTTATATCTCTAAAAAGCACGTTTATTGCCGAAAGCATGAAAGCCAATCCTGCGGTGATAAAAAAAACGGGAAGTATAATAAATGGTAAATATATGATATTTAAAGTTGGAGTTATTTGATAAAAAAATAGCAAAAACACGAAAACTATCATAGCCATGCAAAAATCAAAAAAAGCCGCCCCTATTGAGGCCAGCGGCAATATTTCTCTCGGAAAATAGACTTTGGTTACTAAGTTGCCGTTATTCACAACAGATAAAGATCCAAAAGACAATGAATTTGAAAAGAATATCCAGGGGACAAGTGCGCTATATGCAAAAACTGGATAAGGGATATCCCCAACATCTACTTGTAAAAATAGTGAAAAAACAATCGTAAAAATAACCGTTAATGAAGCGGGTTGCAGTATAGCCCAAGCGACTCCCAGTAAAGTTTGTTTATACCGAACTTTAATCTCGCGAAAAGTCAAAGCGATCAATAGTTCTCTATAATGCCATAGCTCAAAGAACCATTTATTCATTTTTGAAAAAACTTTTGATATTATCAATAACAAAATCTTGATCTTTAGTCGTGAGATTAGGATGAAGAGGTATAGCAAGCAGCTCTGTCAAGAGCAGATCTGTTATTGGGAGTTTCTGCTTATTGGAAAAATCAGAGAAAGCAGGTAGTTGGTGAACGCCAAATGGGTAATAAACACCTGATTCGATATTTTTCTCCTTCAAAAACAAATGAAGTTTGTTCCTGGCTGGAGTCCTTATTACGAATAAATGATTTGCAGACTTGCTCCCAGGAAAGCTATCTTGAAAGCTGATCGGGAGCTCACCTAACGACGTTTTATATCTTTGAACAATCTTGGCACGTTTTAAATTGAATTCTCCGAGAACTTTCAACTTTGCAGAAAGAATCACAGCTTGAATCTCGTCCAATCTACTGTTGACCCCTTTGTATTCATGCCAAAAGCGTTTTGTTTGTCCGCCATGTCTCAAGAGTCTAGCCATTTTTGAAACCATTTTATTGTTGGTGGTTATAATTCCCCCATCACCCATTCCGCCGAGATTTTTTGTCGGATAAAAACTAAAAGCTGCAGCATCACCAATTGCTCCTACTTTTTTATCAAAGATTGTGGCCATATGAGCTTGGCATGCGTCCTCGATTATTTTCAGGTTATGCTTTTTTGCAATTTTTGTAAGCTCTTTCATGTTCGATGGATTTCCATAAATATGCACTGGCATGATTGCCTTGACCTTTTTATCGATCTTTAGCTTGCAATCTTCAGGGTTGATGGTCCATGTTTTTTCGTCTACGTCACAAAAAACAGGGATTGCCCCTTCTTCTACAATCGCGACCGATGTGAACGGGGACGTAAATGCCACAGTTAGTACTTTGTCACCTTTTCCAATCCCCAATGATCGCAACGAAAGCCTTAGCGCATCAGTTCCGTTTGCTACCCCAATGGCGTCCTTGACACCAATCAATTGCGCAAAACCCTTCTCAAAATTTTCTAGACGTTCACCCAATATATATGAACGTGAATCAATAACCTCTCCTACCGCGGTTTTTATCTCTCTCGACAATTTTCTATCAAGACTTAGATCAATTAGTGAAATCATGTAAATCAGGCAGTGTATTATCGCAAATCACAATAATCAAGCAACTACCAATAGTATTTCTTATTGCGTTTGTAATATTCCATTGTTTTGATCAACCCATCGTTTACAGAGCAATTAGGTTCCCAGCCAGTGGCCTCCTTGATCTTGCTAATGTCTGCAACATAATTACCAACTTCTATAACCTTGCGCTCCTTGGGAAAATCAATATGTTCATAACTGCCCATGGAAGCAACTGTTATGGCCTTTTTTACGAAGTCAATAAGGCTCACGGGATGACCGCCTAGATTAAAAGCTTCACCCCAATTGTCTTTCAACTTCGCAAGCAATAGTAATGCATCAATAGTCTCCGAAACATAATTTACATCTCTAATTTGGGCACCCTCGCCATAGAGTTGAATTTTTTTATTGTCTAAAATCATTCGTACAAACCAATTAAGTACCCCTTGTCTCGGATGCATCATTTGATGTCTAGGACCAAAAGTATTGGACATCCTAAGAGACACAGTTTTTATCCCGTACACATTAAAATATAAAAAGTGGTATTTTTCTGCGGCAATGGAGTTAATGCCGTTGATGTCTGTAGGTTCTTGAATGTGTTTTTCGTCCACTGGAAGATACAGGGCTTTACCGTATTGATTTCTTGTTCCAGCAAAAACGATTTTTACTCCAGGGTTTTTTTTGCGACAGGCTTCAAGCAAACAAAGCTGTGCTCTACAATTAATATCCAAATCCATAAGAGGGTTCGACATACTGTCTACGTGGGATAAATTTCCAGCTAAATTGAAAATAATATCTTTATTCTTTATAGATTTGGCAATCTTTTTTTCGTCACGCAAATCAGCTCTGGTTATACGTATTTCCTTTTTTATCGAATCTACGTTAAAGAGATTTCCTCCGAAATTTGAAAGCAACGCATCATATACTTCAACATCGGCCCCTGCTTCGACTAGTTTCATTGCAAGATTGCTTCCTATAAAACCAAGACCGCCTGTGATCAATACTCTTTTCGTCTTAAATGTGGGGTTATTTTCTGATTGTTTTTTTATATTTCGCATTAATTGTTGATAATTCTATACAACGACCAGATAAAAAGTCTACTTAACCTGGTCTTTTTCTCAAGAAGTAACAAAGCGGAATTTCCTAAAACCAAAAAGAACAAGAAAAACATTCGACTCAGTCTACTGATAATAATAAATGAATTACTACGGTTTTGGTTTTAAAATCATAACCTCTTTCCAAAGATCAAAAAGTTCCACAAATACTCGAAAAATCCTTTTTATATTGAAAAATTGTGAACTCCCATAGCTTCTATGAAAATGTGACACAGGGATTTCTACAAACTTTAAACCCGCTCTCTGAAATTTAAAGACCATCTCAACTGTAATTACCCCACTATTATGTGTCAAATTAACCAACGAGAAAGCGGAACGTCTTATTAGTCTGAAATCACAATCAACATCTCTGATATTAATTTTAAAAAAAAGTATAACTACAAAGTTATACAAATTTCCAACTAGTATCCTATACCAAGGGTCGTTTCTTTTAACTTTATATCCTTGAACAATATCGACACTGTCCGAAAGTTTACCCGCTAACTTCTCGAGTTCTGCAACATCGTACTGAAAATCTCCGTCTGTGTAAAAAACAAAATCTTTTTTCGCATGCCCAAATCCAGAAATAAGTGCGCCGCCGTAGCCCTTATTTTTTTCGTGAAATACTAAACGCAAGTATTTATTCTTTAACTTCAATTCGTTTAATATTTCTCGCGACCTGTCAACTGAACCGTCGTCTATAACAATAATTTCAAAATCACTAGATATCTTTTTTGCAGTTAATGTAGCAAGCTCAACCATTGAGGCTATTGTGCCCGCGTCATTATAGCAGGGAAAAAATATAGACAGAGATATTTTTTTTAACTTTCCTTGCTTAGCCATCTTATATATTTTTTTAGACCTTCACGTGTGTTAGTTTTTGGTTTCCAATCAAGCAGTTTTTTTGCCCGATCAATGTTTGCCCAAGTTTTAGTGACGTCACCAGCTGGCATGGGACTCTTTTTAATTACAGCCTTCTTGCCTACGATTTCTTCAATAACCTTAATAAAATCTTGCAATGAAACAGGACTACCGTTCCCTAGATTTATTGTTACAAACCTATTTCTAATGTGCATAGATTTAACAATGCCAGAGATTATATCATCAACAAACGTGTAGTCACGGTACGTTAAGCCGTCACCAAATTGTAAAATAGGTTCACCACGAATTATGGAGCGGGAAAACAAAGCAGGGGCCATATCCACCCTGCCCCTTGGGCCATACACAGTGAACAATCGCAAAATAACAGATTTTAAACCAAAGTTCTTGTAAAAACTTTCCACGAACAATTCGCCAGCTTTTTTTGATGCACCGTATGGAGAAATTATTGAGTCACAAAGATCTTCTTCCACAAAAGGTATTCTTTTTGTTTTTCCATACACAGACGAAGACGATGCAAATACAAGTTTTTTGACCTTATACTTTCGAGACATTTCTAGCACATTCAGCGTCCCTGTCTTATTTACCTCTGCATATAGCAATGGAAAGTCTATCGAAGGTCTAACTCCCGCCCGTGCCGCTAAGTGAATAACAAATTCTGGTTTGTATTTTTTAAATACTTTCTCAAGAAAATCTAGGTCTAGAATATCTCCCCTGGAAAGGGTGAAGCTTTTATTCTTTAAAGCACGAGCCAAATTTCTCTCCTTAAGGTTGGGGTCATAATAATCGTTAAAGTTATCTATGCCGATTACTCTTAACTTGTCTTTCAGCAACCTATCTACCAAATTAGAGCCAATAAACCCTGCACAACCAGTTACCAGTACACTCATCTAAGTTGTTGGTGAAAATATTCTATAGTTCTGGTCAGACCTTCATCCAGGCCAATAGTTGGCATCCACCCCAGCTTTCTGGTTGCCTTGGTAATATCGGGCTTTCGCTGCAGGGGATCGTCAATTGGTAAAGGGTCACGAAACACAATCTCGCTATCAGATTTTGATAGTCTTTTTATGATTTTGGCGAAATCAACTATACTCATCTCGTCTGGATTTCCTATGTTGTAAACTTCGCCACAATCGCCTTTTTCCATTGCAAGAACTTGGCCCTTTATTTGGTCGTCAATATAACAAAATGACCTGGTCTGATTGCCATCGCCGTAAATCGTGATCGGATCTCCTCCAACAGCTTGC